>ENA-OPJP01000427-OPJP01000427.1-human-gut-metagenome-genome-assembly--contig:-NODE-427-length-12426-cov-7.642713_pt1 | contig 12426 bp, 10 predicted proteins | sample MGYA00241417_ERZ501664 | MGnify/ENA primary metagenome ERZ501664 (study PRJEB25962, sample SAMEA2042200) | human gut metagenome | biome: human gut; feature: human-associated habitat; material: faeces...
GGGTCTTTCTACTGCCGTAGGTGATGAGGGCGGTTTTGCTCCTGCACTCGATGGTATAGAGGATGCGCTCGACAGCATCTGCCAGGCTATCAAGGATGCCGGTTATGAGCCAGGAAAGGACGTGAAGATTGCCATGGACTGTGCTGCCAGCGAGTTTGCCGTTCAGGAAAATGGTGAGTGGTACTACGATTACCGCCAGTTGAAGGATGGCAAGAAGAAGGATCCTAATGGTAAAAAACTGACTGCTGCTGAGCAGATCAAGTTCCTGGAAGAACTGATTACCAAATATCCTATCGATTCAATCGAGGATGGCCTTGACGAGAACGATTGGGACAACTGGGTGAAGTTGACTGCTGCCATCGGCGATCGTTGCCAGTTGGTAGGTGACGACCTCTTTGTTACCAACGTGAAGTTCCTGGAGAAGGGCATCAAGATGGGTGCTGCCAACTCTATCCTCATCAAGGTGAACCAGATTGGTTCTCTTACCGAGACACTGGATGCTATCGAGATGGCTCACCGTCATGGTTACACCACCGTTACTTCCCATCGTTCTGGTGAAACCGAGGATACAACAATTGCTGATATTGCCGTAGCAACAAACTCTGGTCAGATTAAGACAGGTTCTATGAGCCGTACCGACCGTATGGCCAAGTACAACCAGCTTATCCGCATCGAAGAGCAGTTGGGCAATAGCGCAGCTTACGGTTATACGAAGTTGAAATAGGAATGATGATATGAAATTGGAAAACACCAATTTCACCATAACAAAACATAATTAGTAATAACTGAATAGATCAGATACGAAATAGATGGGCATGGATAACCGTGAGGGTTGTCCATGCTTTTTTTTCTTCTATGATGTATCTGCATCTTCATGTGTTTAACTGGATAACTTCAATATTATATTGATTATGACAAACGTATTGATTAGTGCTGCCGGACTTTGCGGTGCCACGATTATAGGTGCCATTTTGGGATTCTTCGTCAAGGAGTTGCCTCATAAATGGAATGATGCCGTATTGGGATATTGTGCCGGAATCATGCTGGCTGCTTCCACGTTGGGACTGATAGTGCCAGCCTTCGAACAGACCAGTCTTTGGTGGCTGGTAGTAATCGGCGTGATGGCAGGCGCCCTGTTCCTGAATGTGCTAGATCTGGTAACTCCCCATCTTCATCACATCACGGGACTCGACCCCGAGGAGCATCGCAACAATGCCCGACTCAGCCATGTGATGCTCTTCGTGATGGCGATAGCCCTGCATAAACTGCCCGAAGGCATGGCAGCAGGAGTGAGCGTCTGCTCAGCAGAAGGTGCAACGGAGTGGGGCGTTTCCTTCGGCATCGCCCTGCAGAACATCCCCGAGGGTATGGTGATTATCGCTCCTTTGATGATGGCTGGTGTTACAGCAGTCCGCACCTTTTTCATTTCCATCTTCATCGCCCTGCTCGAAGTGGCAGGCATCCTGTTAGGTTTCGGTTTGGGTTCAGCCTCTTCCACCTTCCTCCCCGTGATGCTGGGCTTTGCCGGTGGTGCCATGCTCTATGTAACGAGCGATGAGATGATTCCCGAAACACATGCCCATGGCTTTCAGAAGCAAGCCACCTACGCTCTTCTCCTGGGCTTCATCACCTTTGTGTTGATGGAGAAATATGTATAATCAGATTCTGATTCCTTTTCCAAACACATTCGTTGCCATAATGTTGCTTACATATATAAAAGGGGTAAATAACCCCAAAAGCAACATGAATTACAAATAAAAAAGTTAGTATTATGGCAATAGTAAAAGTAAAATTCAGAGCATCCTCGGTGCCGGGAAAGGAAGGCACATTGTATTATCACCTCATTCACCAGCGCTGCCTGCGCTGGATCAATACCGACTATCATGTCTTTCCGGACGAGTGGAACGACAAGAAGTCGGCTATCATTGCTTCTAACCGCAACAACAGACAGGCACATCTACAGCTCATCCAGTCGCAGATAGATTGGGAGATGAAACAGATGCAGCGTATTATCCGTGATAAGGATGCCGAGGGCATCCCTTATACCATTGACGACATAGCTAAGGAGATACAGCAGCTGCCACCCTGCCAGAGCGTTTTTGCTTTCTTCCGCCAACAGATAGCCAAGAAGGAGCAGATGCAGTGCATTGGCACCAGGAGCAACTATGTCAGTGCCGCCAACAGATTTATGGAGTTTCGTCATCACGAAGACCTCACCTTCTCTCAGATGACCAGCGAGATGATGGAAATGTATCAGGCATGGCTGTTCAACAGAGGTGTCGGACAAAACACCGTGTCCTTCTATCTGCGAACCCTGCGCACATTCTACAACAAGGCAGTGGAAACAGGCCATGCGCCAGCCAATGATATCTTTGCTCACGTGCAGACCGCTAACGTGAGAACTGCCAAACGAGCCATCTCTGTAAAGGATATTCGCAAGATAGAAAACCTGGACTTGCCAACAGGTTCCTCCCTTGACAAGGCACGAGACCTGTTTCTGCTCAGCTTCTATCTGCGTGGAATGGCATTCGTGGATATGGCGTTCCTGAAGAAGACAGACTTGAAATGTAGTATGGTTAGCTACAACCGTCGCAAGACCCACCAAAATCTCAACATCGAGTGGATGAAACCAATGCAAGCCATCATCGACAAATACGCCGAACAGACCAAGAACTCCCCTTATCTGCTACCCATCTTGACAGGCAAAGAATCCTCTCCATACACGGCATACCGCAAGGTGGAGCACAACACCAACTACAACCTGAAGAAAATCGGTGAGATGGTAGGCTTGAAGATACCGCTCACTACCTATGTGGCACGCCACACATGGGCAAGCGTAGCCTTGCACATGAACATCCCAATAGCCACCATCAGCCAGGGCATGGGACACAACTCCTATAAGACCACACAGATTTACTTGCAGTCATTAGACGTAGCAACCATCAATGAAGCCAACAAGCGGATTATAAAAACGATCTCAAAAGAGTTGTAAACAAATCGTTATGTTTACCCCATTTCGGATTGATGGGGTAAAATTTTTAGCAAACTTCGCCCTTTCTTCTTAGAAGAGAGTAATCTGGTTACAAAAGTACGAAAAATAGTTGGATTACGTGTCTATTTTTTATATTTTCTGTGTCCTTCCCCAAAATTTAACACAAATGTTTAGCAAATCTGCCTAGGGTGATTCCTGTAAATGGCAGATTTGCACTTATTTTGGCAGTTGTTGCCCTTTTCTAAGAAGAAAGCGCAAAAGATGTAAAATAAAGCTACATGTGTAGAGGCTGTATGGCTAATACTCATTTATATAAGATTATGCATAATCATAAGAAATGGACCAGGCTTCCACAACCATCATGTATGGTTGCAGCTGAGGACATAAAGTAGAACGAGAATATGACGCAGGATTGCTTGAATTCACCTTCTACAGCCGACGTAAGCAAACGCTTACCAAAGGGCATCCACGTTATCGGGGCTGAAAGACTTTCGGATCCGAGTGTAGAAGGAATATCCCGACGTAAACGGATCAGAAAGAAAGAAGACCCTTCCACCAACCCCACTTCATGGAGCTATATTTTTATTCTTCACATGGCAGCTAAAGGGATGGAGAAATGGCTTGAAAAATTTAATGCTGACGAGAAAAATACCAAACAACCTTATTTCATTCATAAAACCCTTCGTTATTCCTACAAGGATGAAGAAAAGCAACAAGGAGTGAAAAAGACTTTGGAGCAATCTGTCAGCGGACTTGTCTTCTTGCAAGGTACCGTGAAGGACCTACAAGAATTTCTTGCAGATTATTTTCCCCAATATCATTTAGTCAAAGACCGCAGTTTAGGACGACCTGCATCCATCAAGGACTCCATTATGCAGCCCTTTATGAATGTGATGAAGCCCCATCCGGAGCAGGTAACATTCCTTCGTGATGATTTTGAGAAGTTTGCCAAAGACCACGTGAAGTTGCGTGTCCTTTCAGGACCATTCAAAGACTATGAAGGCTACATTGTCCGCATAGACCGTGACCGCCAGCTCGTCTTCGACTTCGGTGGACGAGCTGTAGCTATCCGTGGCGTGCATAAGGAAGACTTCGAAGTTGTAGAAGAGTAGTTGAATAAATTCAGCGTCTCCCCCACCATCTCCATGACCAAAGACTTGTGGTGCAAGATTATGGATGAGGTGAGCGTGAGTGAGGTGATATAGACAAACCTTAAAATTATTAAGGTTGGGAAAATGTTTTTTCTCCAAAACAAATGAACAATTACGATTTTCTGATTCTCTCTGCCTCTGAATTTGAGCGTCTCACAAGAGATCTCTTACAAAAACATCTTGGATGTTATATAGAGAGTTTTACATCTGGACGTGACGGAGGAATAGATTTGCGATGCGCAGGTATAAAGGATAGTTCTACAATTATCCAATGCAAGCGCTATAAGGAGTATTCTTCCCTAAAAAGAGAACTTGCTAAGGAAGTAGACAAAGTTAAGGCTTTATCCCCTACTCAATATTATATATCTACAACAGTAGGACTGACACCTGCTAACAAGGAAGAAATCAAGCAGATGTTTCATCCCTATATACTAAGTACGGAAGATATTTTTGGAAGAGATGATTTGAACAACCTCTTGGATCAGCATGCAGATATAGAGAAACAATATTACAAACTTTGGTTGTGCAGTACAGCAGTAATGGAACAAATCATAAATAAACGTGTTGTGAATTGGTCAAAATTGGAATATCAGGCATGTTTTGATGAATCCAAGAAATATGTCATGAACAAAAGTTTTGACCAAGCAATGGACAAACTCCTCCAGTATCACTATGTTATCATATCTGGTATTCCTGGCATAGGCAAGACAACATTGGCAAGACAATTGGTTTTCCAAAAGTTAGGAACTGATTATGACGAGTTCGTCTGCATCACTAATGATTTGGACAATGCGATGGATTTGCTGGAAGACGGCAAGAAACAGATATTCTTCTTCGATGATTTCTTAGGAAATACATTCTTTGAACATGGAGAAAAGGGATTTGAATCCAAGTTGATTCTGTTTATTCGACATATTCGTAAGGCTAAGGATAAATTATTGATATTGACAACAAGAGAATATATTTTGCAAGATGCCAAACTATATTATGAGAAGTTTGAGACAAACAATTTAGATTTGTCCAAATGCGTGGTTGACCTCGGTTCATATACTCAGAGGATTAAAGCAGAGATTCTGTACAATCATTTGGCGTATTCGAATATACCAGAGGATTGTTTGCGTAATCTCCTGAAACATGACTACAATTACTTTTATCTGATAAACCACAAAAACTTCAATCCACGCGTGATAGAAGCCTTCATTAATCATGAAGAGTGGAAAGATAAATGCCCCGATGAATTTTATCGTACATTTTGGTATGTTTTTGACCATCCAAATTCTGTTTGGGAAATGGCTTTTAACAAACTAGATGCATTAAGCCAATATGCGCTGATAGTCTTAGTCACACTTCACCGACCTTGTTTGTTGAAGGATTGGAGAGAAGCTTTCGAAGTATTCTGTGATTCTACAAAAGATATTTATGCATTGTCTAAGGATGATAAACTTTGGATGCAGTCATTAAAAACATTGGATGGGAGTTTTATTAAGATAAAGATGAGTGATGAAAGCCATTTCGTTGATTTCTTTAATCCTTCTATTCATGACTTTTTGGTTGACCACATGACGGGTCGCCCTGAATTGTTGGAAAAACTGATTGCTAGCTCAATCTATATTGAGCAGTTGTATGAGCAATATACCACTACTGATGAGCATAATAAGATAAGAATTCAGCGAGAATTGCAGAAATGTTTAGCTGACAAATTTACAGAAATGCTTAATCCTGCAACTGGAAAGATACGAACAAGTATTGTCCGCATGGATGATAAGCACGAAATAGAATATAAACCATTTGATCTGTTTGGGTGTTTAACGACATTGTATGTGAATATGCCAGCCTTGAAAGACCAGAACATTTTAAATGTTAATCTGTTAGCTTTGTCAGAAGAGGATTTCGCAGATATGAATTACTCTATGGATGATAGGTTGGAAGTTTTAGATATTGTAGGTAACAATATAGAACATTTTGACAAACAAGCCCTATATTATGATATGCGTGAAAGCGCAAATAATACAGATGAGTATGTGTCGTATCTAAAATTTGGAGATGAACATGGCTGTAGTACTGTATCAATAACCGATGATGCATATTTGCAGAACATGGAAAGTCAAATTCAATGGGATATTGATAATTGTACCTACGAGGGGGAAGTTGATGAATTAAAGGGGCAAATATCAGAATTGTCCTCTTTCGTTCCGCATTGGAACACAGCCAATATATATGATTATGCAGAGAAGCGCATTACGGAATTGCAAGAGGATGATGACTCTGATACAGAGCCATATGACCATAGTGAGTTCTACAAGAAATACGAAAAAGAAAAAGCAGACATTCGTGAGATGTTTGAAAGTTTAATTGGATAAATCAAGAAGAAATGAGACTGAAATCATTTTCATTGAAGAACTTCCGAGGTTATCGGAATGAAGTTCGTATAAATATGAGTGACTTGACAGTATTTGTCGGTCGCAATGATATAGGTAAATCTACCATATTAGAAGCGTTGGATATATTTTTCAACGATAAGAGTGCTGTTAGCCCTATTGAGCTAGCTGACGTAAACAAGGATGCAATAATTAATGGCGATACAGAAACAATTTTCACAGCTGTATTTGACAATCTCCCTGATTCCATTATTATAGACGATACGGTATCAACGACATTGCAAGATGAGATGCTTTTGGATAGCAATGGTTGCTTAACTGTCGTAAAGAAATATCAAGCAGCAGGAAAGCCCAAAATCTATATCAAGGCAAATCATCCTACAAATCCAAACTGCAATGATCTTCTCCTTCAGAAAATTGCTGACCTAAAGAAGAAAGCAAATGGTTTGGATTGCTCAGATAGAACAAAGAAAGCACTTTTAAGAAAGGCTATTTGGAACCATTATGCAAATGACCTCCAATTAGAAGAAGGTGAAATAGACACGACAGGCGATGGTTTAAAAGACATTTGGCAAAAGTTAGACTTGTATATGCCTATATATTCATTGTTCCAGTCTGACAGAAGTAATAGCGATAAAGACAAAGAAGCGCAAGACCCTTTGAAAGAGGCTGTCAAGGAGATATTCTCAGAAGAAGCTATATTGGATAAACTGACAGAGGTGGCTAATGAAGTTAGGAATAAGTTACAAACCGTTACTTCTGCTACATTAGGTAAAATTGGAGAAATGAATCCAGAAATAGCGCAAACACTGAATCCTTCAATTCCATCAGTTGAGTCTCTCAAATGGGCAGATGTCTTTAAAAATGTGTCTATCACAAGTGATAATGATATTGAAATCAACAAACGAGGTAGTGGAGTAAAGCGATTGATACTTTTGAACTTCTTTAGAGCTAAAGCAGAAAGAATGATGCATGATTCTGATCATAGTGACATCATTTATGCTATTGAAGAGCCTGAGACGTCTCAACATATACATCATCAGCGGATGCTGATTGATTCTTTTAAGCAGATAGCAACTAACCCACATGCTCAGATTATCATGACAACACATAGTTCTCATGTCGTGAAGATGATGAGTTTCGGTAATCTGAGATTAGTTGAAGAAGTTAATAATGATAAGAATGTACGAAGTGTAACTCCTTCATGTTTAGCTTTTCCATCACTGAACGAAATTAATTATTCAGCGTTTGGTGAATATTCTGAGGAATATCATGACGAACTGTTTGGTCATCTTCAAGCGATAGCTATAGATGAAGATGGTCAAAATAGTACGGAAGACCAATTTGATAACTGGCTTGTAACAAAAGGGTGTGTAAAAGACAAAACCTGGGAGAAAATAAAGAAGAACGGAAATCCTTCTCAGAAATCTTTTACGTTACAGACGTATATTCGTAATAAAATTCATCATCCAGAAAATCATCTGAATGCTCCTTATTCTTTTGAGGAATTAAAATCATCCATTGACAAGATGAGGGAAATAGTTATTTCTTTGAATTAATCCTTTTATAGACAGAATACATTTATGGCAAACAATAAATTTTCAACAGAAATAAGAGAAGCTCCAGACTCAAAGTACTACTTAAAAGTTTTTTTCTTGGATGATTCTGAGGCTAAGAAAACACAAGAAATAATCTTGGCATTAAAAGAGGTAAAGGCTGTCAACATAACTGTGTCTGAGAGTAAATTACATCCAGGCGATACTTTAACTATATATCCTAAACCAATGGTCGACATTGATACTCTGGATAAAGAGGTTAAGAAATCCCTGAATAGTTATTTCTCTGGAGTGACGGAAGTAAAAACAGAAATAATATCAGCTGTCGAATTCAAAAATATAGAGGCGAAGATACTTGCTGCTTTAGATGAAGCCATCGCAACAATCGATGTCTGTGTGGCATGGTTCACAAATGATACTCTTCAGAAAAAGCTATTGGAAAAGAAAAAAGAAGGTTGTAAAGTTCGTATTATAATTGATGCCAACTATACAAACCAAAAGCATGGGGTTGATTTAAATCCATTCGAACATAAGGCAATAAGAGCGGAACGAAAAGGAATTATGCATCATAAATATTGTGTGATAGACAACAATATTACGATACATGGTTCGTATAATTGGACATCTGCAGCAGAGACAAAGAACAATGAAGAAATTTCTGTAGATAAAAACGATGTAAAGAAAGCCTCTGCATATACTAAAGAGTTTAACTGGCTTTGGGATAAAGATAATGTATAGGTAAGCAGTCTCTTAGGGCCGTCTTGCGTACGTTAGTAAAAATATATGGTTGGCATTTTAGGTTATGAATGGATTGATTTCATTGATAAAAAATAGGAAGCGGTATGACAGCAAAAGAATATTGTATAGCCTTTTTTGAAGGCTACTTCTACGCCCAATTGGGCGAGAAACTAACAAATGGAAAAGTACAGAACATACCCTGGACTTAGCTAAGGAAACGGCTCAGACATGTATAGAGCAACAGATAGCCTATTCCGGTTTTAATGAAAAGCAAAAACAGGTGATGAAAGAAAACGTTCATGAATGGGCTGATACTGTGATGCAGGGTTTCAAGAAACGTTTGCGTGAGAGCGGCAGATTGATAGAATCTTGATGATGCGCCAGCCGACAAATAATCGCAACTCTGTTGCGTAAACAAATATCGGCAGCCCTTTAGGGCAAAGGCTCCCCTACTTATGGCAAGCATGTGGCAGTAGAACTGACAGAAGAAAATCATCGCCAGTTCTTCATCCCAAAGGGTTTTGCTTATGGTTTCGCCGTACTCTCAGAAACAGCCGTCTTCCTATATAAGTGCGATGAGTTCTATCATCCAGAGGCTGGTGGAGGTATTTCAATTCTCGATGACACCCTCGGTATCGATTGAAAGATTCCTACAGAACATGCCAAACTCTCAGAGAAAGATACAAAGAATGCAATGCTGAAAGACTTCGATTCTCCATTCGATATCAATGTAGATTTATACAAATTAGTTTCTTATGTCAGATAAAGAATTTTTAGATTAAGGTTCTCGATTGTAAAATGAGTATAATATTTTCAAACTATGAATACTATCAGTTTAAGTGTCTACTGTATTACTTTATATAAGCGCTTTAAAAATAAAGATTTGGAAAACTTATCTAGTTTTGATCATGGAAAGGACTTTCTGAGTTTAGTTGATCAGCTATTTTTGTCTTGGAAGCAAGATGTTGAGTTAGCCCTTTACAATGATGAGCAAGCTAAGAAAGTGAGTAGGCTGCGGAGAATAGGTGATGACTGCTGGGAATATCATCGCCATACGACATTTATTGATGGAATTATAGAAAGCGGTGAGTATGGAACACAGGAAGATATAATAGAAATCAAGACTGGTCGATCTAAGTATGTTAAGAAAAAAGAAGATGCTAGCTTGAGACCTTTCTACTTTATGTTTTATCATAAGCCTAATACAGAAGAATGCTTTCTGTTAGTGGAAAGAATAGGTCAAAATGGTATTGTCACCATTTTTGAAAAAGCATTAAAAGAGTTTTTGAGCAATGCCCTGTCTGAGGAATATACGCTTGTGCTTAGACCTTATCTGATGCCAAAGGTCTTGAAGTTAAACATGGAGGCTGTTGGTGGTGCTAAACGAGTTATCTTGAAAGGGATAAAAAATAATGCAGTAAGTGGTACTGCCAAGCAGCAGATGTTTGCTGGTTGTGCAACAGAAGTGTCTTTCGTCGCACCCAAGAATAGCTATATTTCTGGATTTGAAACACTCTTTGAAAAACTGAAAAAAGAAAAAGATAAGGGTGAAACTTGCAAGATAGATGCTTATGAATGTCAAGATGTAGCCTTTGAGGTATCAGTCAATGGAAAAACAAGAATGTTATCTGTTGCCAATATTACCAATATGGGTATGAATGTAGATGTCACTAATAGGGTTAGATATGAAGGCGCTACAGGGTATCCAACTTATGCTTCTCTTAATGAGCAAGCCCATCAAGTTGTATCATATTTAGATTCATAGAGTTATGGGAAGAATATATAAGATTATTTTATGTGCGGCTGGTATTCTTGGATTTGTATGTGTTGGAATTTTCTTCTATTACATATACCAATATTCTACATTTACTGGCGTACAGGAAGCAGTGAAGTCCCAGTTGTCGTCTAATGTTGGTGACTTTATTTCTGGAACCATTGGCACTATACTTGCTTTTATATCAACATTGTTTTTGTTTGTTACCTTTCGTGTGCAGCAAGTTCAATTTGAAAAAAATCAGTCAGATGCCTATCGTCAAAGATTTGAAGGAACATTCTTTAATATCATGTCCATGCTCTATCAAGTAAGAACAGAGGTGAACCAACAAATTTGTCTTAATTCTAAGCTAAAGTCTAAGAATCTTTTTGAGTTTTATCATTTGTTTGTTGATTTCTACGATCACAAACTAGACAAAGAGGCAGACTTTAAAGAAGCATTGACGATTTTGTTAAAAGACAATTATCAAAAGACAGAATTAGAAACTGCCATGTATGATTTAGGTCATGCTTATGATGAATATGTGGAGAGTCAAGGCTGTAATGCAGGTTTCTTCTTCCGTTATATTCATAATTTGATAACTTTTGTCATTCATCATTGGGGAGGTGAAAAACAAAAGGATGTTGCCATTGGTTATTTGAATTTTATCCAAGCGCAACTGACCAATGAGGAATTGGCTTTGTTGTTCTATGATAGCATCTCTAGAAATGGCATGGATAAGAAACGGGTCTATACATTCAAGGAAAATATGGATGAGTATTCTTTCTTGGAGAATATTCCCGAGTTCATTTTGGCAAACAGAAACCATTACAAGATATTCGCTCATACTATGTTTAAGTTTCTGAATGATGATGAGAGAAAAAATGTAGTTTCGAAGTTTAATAAAAAAAGTTGAATATAAAATATGTCTTACTTGTTAAAGTAGGGGTTGGCTGATAATTTAAAATGATAATATGAAGATTTCTAGATAGGATAAACCTATATCTTATTGGTCAGACAATAAGAAAGAAAACGTTTTTTATGTTCTATATCAGTCTTTTACGACTTGGGATAAAACATTGTTAGGAGTGATAAAACAGCACGAAGAATCCCTTGAATAGATAATAGAGGAACAAAGCGTGGGAATGTTTATTCATTTCCTACAAAGACTATGAAGAATCGTCCAAAAAGAGTGAGCTTGGACGCTTTCATGCCCTCCTTCCGCTACGTGAGATGGTCATGAGATTCGGCTTGATTAACTCTGTACCACGTAGAAAAGTTGGTCGCAAATCTTACTTCAGTCCTGAAGGCAAGGTGGCCTCATGTTCCTCAAGTCATATGCAGGATTGTCTGCTACCGCATGACTTGATGTAGCTTGCGATAACATGGCCTATGTGAAGCAACTCGCAGAAATAGATACGATCACAAAGATATACCTTCAGCATCGCAAGCATCACGAGAAAGGCAATGCCAAGGAGAGCATTTCCTAATCATCTTCTTCGGCGCATCCACACAGCTAATGCCGTACAATTGGCAAAGAGAATTGTGAAAGCGAAACTCCATCAGGCTGCATAACCACGTATAGCATTATCCTCCATACAAAGGACAACTATGCCCTGACAAAACATAAATCGGCTCAAATTACGATAAAACTCCGAAAAAAGCAGACGAGGGCAACCACAGAAGGCATACCCTCGTCTATAGATATTGAATTCTTAGAATTAAACGACAATCCCTTAATAAAGTGGTTCTGAGGTTGTGTAAAAGAAATGGTTATTAATTGTTTTTTTTTATGAAAATAAATCACTGCTGTCCCGTTTAGAAATCATCGGGCCTGAAAAGGCTAGGATATAGCCAA
>ENA-OPJP01000444-OPJP01000444.1-human-gut-metagenome-genome-assembly--contig:-NODE-444-length-12190-cov-10.142892_pt1 | contig 12190 bp, 9 predicted proteins | sample MGYA00241417_ERZ501664 | MGnify/ENA primary metagenome ERZ501664 (study PRJEB25962, sample SAMEA2042200) | human gut metagenome | biome: human gut; feature: human-associated habitat; material: faeces...
AATAAAAATAAAGCTTAAAGTGGTCAACTAAAATCGTTAAACCACAGCCAAAAAAACGTTTCCCAGTTAGGTTTTTTAATCCGCCTAACTGGGAAAATATTTTTTCCTAACTATGAAATTTTTTTTTCATAGTTAACTAAGCTATGGCTGTGAATATTTATGCAAAAGTATTCTTGCTGTCTTATTCTTGTTTTATAGCAAGAAATAGAACGTGCAGCTAATAATAAACTCCGCTTTAGCGACTGCGAAAGCGGAGTTTACCATATTATTTCCCTTTGCCGTAGAATTGTGCAAAGATACAAAATACAATTTGTGGGAATGTCGAAGAGTGTTGCAGACTGTCGTTGAGTACATGACCTAAAGAAGCGCTTCCTTAGACCCTAAAGAAGCGCTTCGTTACACCTTAAGGAAGCGCTTTGTTAACACCTAATAAAGCGCTTCGTTAAGTCTCATAGAAGCGCATCATCAGAATGGATGCCTGCGCTTCCTTAAAATTGCCTTATTTTATCACCACTTTCTTCTTGCCGATGATGTAGATTCCCTTTGTCAACTTGCTTGCATCATTGCCGAGGTAACGGCCATCGAGGGAGAAGATACTTGGATTTTTTTCTGTATCTTTGTCAGCCAAGGTTTGGTCGATGCCTGTTGCATAGTCCTTGAGGTAATCGAAGGAAATGACGCCATTGGTCTCCTTGATGTTGTAGAAAGGCTTCTTTAATGTACTCTTGTTGAGTTTTACACTTAAAAGTTCGGTCACATTATTCGCACCTGGGAAAGGGTCTGCCTTTAGGCTTGCTTTGTATTTAGCCTTACTCTCATCATCGTCAGTAACGTTATATGCTGAAATCACATAACCATCTGCAGGAACAATCATGACATTTGGTTTGCCAATCTCGTTGTTGAGTCTGTTGTCAAGGCTGACAGTTGTGTAAGGGTAGTCAATACGCCAAACTAACATACCTGTGTTGTAGGCTTTTGTTATTCCTCTCCACCAACCATCTGTCTGGATATTTTGGATTAGAAGGTATTCGTCATTTTTTCCATTAATCTTGTAAGTTGTTCTGTCGCTGGCATAGGAATTTAAATTTACCTGTTTTGCTTCATCTCCTAATTCAACAGGAGTAGTCCAGCCCATTACTTCCATTTCCCAAGGAGAATATGGAGTTGGGAAATAGCCGCTATATGTATATTCTCCTCCATCCATCAAATCCCAGTATTCTGGGTTTTGGTTATCTACTCTTGATGTTTCAACTGTAGGGTAAAGGTCTGGAAGTCCCATTGTATGTGAGAATTCATGACAGAATAGTCCGATACCATTGAGCAGAGGTTTACCTTCAATCCAGTTTTTGGGTGTTCCATTCAACTCGTTGTTGATACCATATCTGCAAATCCTCTTACCATTCAACTTGAGCAAGTTGTTGGTTCCCGGCTCATAGAATGCGTTAGTGCCTGATTTTGGCCAAAGACAATCTGAACTATTGCCATTGATACTCTCGCTATAACCAGCATATATGACATACACCAAGTCAACATAGCCGTCATTATTTAGATCGTAGTCTGCAAAGTTTACCTTGTCAGATACACCTTTGCAAGCTTCTGCTATCATCTGGGCTAAATTTACATCGGTAGCTTTACCTGCATTACCACCATAATAAGCAGAATTCTTACTTACGGTAACAGGACCTACAATGTCAAACTGAGGTGTGAACTTTCCCTGACTCATATCATTGAAGTACTGGGATACACTGCCGTAGTTTACCATTCCTTTTGTAACATAAGCATTGTTGGCTTCAGGTGCAGCTTCTCCTTCGGCTCCCTTAAGATAATGGGTAAATGTGGCAACTGGATCTGATGTCTTGAATTTGACATCCTGAAATTCTACCAAGATGACCAAAGCCTTCGGTGAACCGGTATGAGGGAAATATGCAGTAGTTACTTTGCCGATAGGTTTGGCAAGTGCCTGAGGCTCTGCTTTGAGCAAGTAGAGGAACTTCTCCTTGTTCTGGTTATTAATGACCTGTTCTTCCACAGTTCCACGTTCACCGGCATTATGAGCCAACTGTGGGGTAGCTTTCAGAGTTCCGTCTTCCTCCACCTGTGCTACATAATAGTTGCTTCCCACCTGTACGAGAAGCACATCGTCTGCGGTACTGTACCAGCTGAAGTGTTCATCACCATGAAGACGAATGGTCAGTTGACTGCCATCACTCTGGGTAATGGTAGTGAGTGCAGAATGCGCTTTTGCCGCAAATCCGCTAACGATGCCCATCAGAGCAAATGTGATGCTAAGTAAAATCTTCTTCATTTGTCTATAGAATTATTTAGTTATTATTCAAGTTTTGGTAGGTGATAGACAGTTACACCTATTTATAATAATATTGTCCTTTCTTTTGAGTCTGTCTGCCAAACTCGATGGCATGGTGTGGACAAAGATGATAGCAAGAGAAACAGGTGAGGCAGTCGTCGTGGTGGAGCCATACCGGCTTCTTGCCTTTGCCGCCAGAGATGTCGCCCACAGGGCAGACGTTGGCACAGATGCCGCATTTCACGCATCGCTCTTCCACTACATGGAATCGCTTGTCGGTGATGAGCACATGCTCGAAGAATCCTCCTACTATGTGGGTGAAGAACCAGGGAAGCGGACCTTCCGTCAGATGGCTGATGCCGGTCTTTCGCTCTCTCAGGTCTTCGCAGATGGCTTTCAGCTGTTGTGCTGCCTTCTCCTTCTTGCGCTTCTCCTTCTCGGAAGGATCTACATCCATGAATGGTAAGCCCACATACGACTCAGGCATGATGAGCGAATAAGCTGAGTCGGGCTGGCTGATGCCCATCGCCTGCAACTGATGGTTGGCCTGCAGACATTTGTTGAGTGTGTCGATCGTTTTCCCGATGCTGTCGCCTGCCGTGCATACTGCATAGCAGAAAGGTTTGCTGTCAGGAGAAATACCATCGCCGAAGGGTTTCAGTCTCAGTCGGCTGATGAACGAACGCACCAGTCTTGGCACTCTCCAGCCATGAACGGGGAAAACGAAACCAAGCCGTTCACCTTCTTTCAAGGCAAACGGCTCGATGTCTTTATCGGCTGAAAGATAGTCGGAATAGTCGGCTATGTTGATCAGTCGTTCTTGCGTGGCAGCCCCAATCTGAATGGCGGCCCAGCGTGTATTTCCTGTTCCTGAGAAATAGAATATCATTACTACTTCTTTACTTCGGTCATGACACCTTCTATATACAGACGAGTCATCTCTACAGTGCCGTTGGTACGTACGGTGATGCTCTTCTTGAAGTGACCGGGCCATGTGCCGTCGCTTTTGTAAGTTACCTCAATTTGGCCCTTCTGACCAGGAGCTACAGGAGCCTTGGTGTACTTGGGCACGGTGCAGCCGCAGCTTGCCAATGCCTGATTGATGATAAGAGGCTTGTTGCCTACATTGGTAAATGTGAATGTAGTCTTGTGGATCTTCTCTGTCTCAGGGAATGAGCCAAAGTTGTGAGTCTGCTTGTCAAACTTGATTTGAGCCTGTGCGTTGGCGCTCAGAGCGCAGCAAACTGTCATACATATAAAGAGTACAAACTTTTTCATTTTCTTTCTATTTTAAAATGTAACGTTTTCTGTTCTTTTAAGTTTTGGATGCAAAATTACACATAAAGTTTAGTATGTCTCTACTTTTTTACATCTTTTAGCATCTCTTGTGGCGTATTTACCTCAGTTTAATAGCTTTTCGCCTTATTTTGGCAGATATTTCTTCAGAAATTGTCCTGTGATGCTGCCAGGGCAGGCTGCCACTTGCTGAGGTGTACCGCAGGCTACCAGGTTGCCACCCTTGTCTCCTCCGTCGGGGCCTAAGTCTATGATATAGTCGGCACACTTGATGACATCGAGGTTGTGCTCGATAACCACCAGTGAGTGTCCGCGCTCTATCAGGGCGTTGAAGGCATGGAGCAGACGTCGGATGTCGTGGAAGTGAAGACCGGTGGTAGGCTCGTCGAAGATGAAGAGTGTGGGTTCCTGTTCCTCCTTGCCGATGAAGTAGGCGAGTTTGACACGCTGGTTCTCACCTCCCGACAGGGTGCTTGAGCTCTGACCGAGCTTGATGTAGCCCAGGCCCACTTCCTGCAGAGGCAGAAGTTTTCGTACGATGATGCGGCACTGGTCGAAGTCGTTGTCGCTATGTGCGTTTTTCTCATCGCTAAAGAACTCGATGGCTTCGTTCACTGTCATGTTGAGCACATCGTTGATGTCCTTTCTTCCATATCTCACGTCCAGTATATCGTGCTTGAAGCGTTTGCCGTGGCAGGCTTCGCAGGTAAGAGTGAGGTCTGCCATAAACTGCATCTCGATGGTGACATATCCGGCACCCTTGCATTCCTCGCATCGTCCGCCTTCGGTATTAAAGGAGAAATACTGTGCTGTAAAGCCCATCTGTTTAGCCAGAGGTTGGGCGGCAAAGAGCGTGCGGATGGCATCGTAGGCTTTCAGATAAGTGGCAGGATTGCTGCGTGTACTCTTGCCTATAGGGTTCTGGTCGACAAACTCGATGTGTCGGATGCTCTTCCAGTCGCCTTCCAATGAGGCAAACTCGCCAGGAGCTTCAGCCACGAGGTCGAGTCGGCGGCGGAGGGCAGGGTAGAGTATGCCCTTGATGAGCGACGACTTGCCCGAGCCCGACACACCTGTCACTACTGTAAAGACATTGAGAGGTATCTCTACGTCGATGCCGCGCAGGTTGTTCATGCGAGCCCCTCGGATAGTGATGCTCATGTTCCATGCCCTTTGTGAGGCAGGACATTCTATCTCCTCGTCGTGGGTGAGGTAGCGTATGGTGTAGCTCTTGGGGTAGCGGTCCAACAGTTTCTGTTGGGCGGCCTTGTCGGTAGTATCGTACTCGGAGGCAGGTCCGGCATAGACCACCTCGCCACCTAAGCGTCCTGCATCGGGACCTATATCTATGAGATAGTCGGCAGCCCGCATGATTTCCTCATCGTGTTCCACGACAACCACGGTGTTGCCCAACTGTTGCAGTTCGCGAAGTACCTTGATGAGGCGGTCGGTGTCACGGCTGTGCAGTCCGATACTTGGCTCGTCGAGGATGTACACACTGCCCACGAGCGAAGAACCCAGGGTCGTGGTCAGGTTGATGCGTTGGCTCTCACCACCCGACAGACTGTTGCTGAGTCGGCCTAAGGTGAGGTAACCCAATCCTACATCGAGCAGGAACTGCAGGCGGTTGTTGATTTCGGTAAGCAGTCGTTTGCCGATACTCTGCTCGTGTTCAGTAAGCTCCAACTTGTCGAACCAAGCCTTCAGATTGGTAATCGACATTTCCACCAGTTCGGTAATGCTTCTTCCGCCTATCTTCACATAGGTGGCTTCCTTCTTGAGTCGTGTGCCATGGCAGTCGGGACAAACCGTCTTGCCACGGAAACGGCTCAGCATCACGCGGTATTGTATTTTGTACTGGTTCTCTTTCACCATTTGGAAGAAGGCATCGATACTCACCTGCTCGTGGATGTCCTTTTTGCGGTCGCAAGGCAGTCCGTGCCAGAGCATGTCTTTCTGCTTCTGGTTAAGAGCATAGTATGGTTCGAAGATAGGGAAGTCGTATTGTGCCGCACGGCGGATGAACTCTTTTTGCCACATGCCCATCTTCTCGCCACGCCAACAAACCACGCACCCATCATACACACTCATTGAGGTGTTGGGGATGACGAGTTTCTCGTCGATACCTATCACACTTCCGAAGCCCTCGCAGGTAGGACAGGCCCCTAAGGGAGAGTTGAAGGCAAACATATTGTCGGAAGGATCTTCGAAGGTGATGCCGTCTGCCTCGAAGCGGGTAGAGAAGTCGTAGCAGATATGGCTGGGAAGGAACAGAAGGCGGCAGGCACCATCGCCCTCATAGAAGGCAGTCTCAGTAGAGTCGGTGAGTCGGCTGATGTCGCTCTTCTCCTCGCTTACCGACGAGCGGTCGATAACAAGGTAGATGTCCTGAGCTTCGGCTTTTCCGTCGAAGTCCTCGATACGTATGAACTCATCTTTCACCAAGATGCGCGAGTAACCTTCCTGCAGATACATCTCCAACTGGCGGTCAAGAGTGCGTCCTTCTGCCACATGGATAGGGGCAAGAATCACAAACTTGGTGCCAGGAGAATACTGTCGGGTGCAGGCCAGGACGTCTTCAGTGGTATGTCGCTTCACCTCCTCGCCGCTGATGGGTGAGAAGGTTCTTCCTATGCGTGCATAGAGCAGGCGCAGGTATTCGTAGATCTCGGTAGTGGTTCCTACTGTGGAGCGAGGATTGCGCGAGATGACTTTCTGCTCGATAGCAATAGCTGGCGGCAAGCCTTTGATGAAATCACATTCGGGTTTGCTCATTCTGCCCAAGAACTGGCGGGCATAGCTTGACAATGACTCTACATAGCGACGCTGGCCTTCGGCATAAAGAGTGTCGAAAGCCAATGACGACTTGCCCGAGCCCGATACGCCTGTTATGGCTACAAACTTGCCCTGAGGAATCTTGATGTCGATATTCTTCAGGTTGTTGGCCCTGGCTCCTTTGATCTCAATATATTTTTCTTTAGCCATTTAGTAACTTTTTTTATTTCCTCCTTTTTTACCTTTTTACCCTTTTACTTTTTTACCTTTCTACCTTTTTACCTTTATTCATGATGATATGGCTCACCTTTTATAATAGTGCATGCCCGATAGAGGGCTTCGGTGAAGATAAGTCTTACCATCTGATGGGAGAAGGTCATCTTGGATAGCGAAATCTTCTCGTTGGCACGGTCGTATACCGCCTGAGAGAATCCATACGGACCCCCAATGACGAAGACGAGTCTTCGTGAAGTAGCCTGCTTGCGCTCTATCCATTTGGCAAACTCGATGCTGCGAAACTCCTGCCCATGTTCGTCCATCAGCACTACTGTGTCAGAAGGCTGCAGCTGTTTCAGTATCAGTTCGCCTTCGCGCTCTTTCTGTTGCTGTTCGCTCAGACTCTTTGTGTTTTTGAGTTCGGGAATGGTGGTGATGGTGAAAGGCATGTAATGGGTGATACGCTCGGCATAATCCTTGATGCCAGCAATGAAATGCTTGTTGATGGTTTTGCCCACCAGTATGAGTTCAGTCTTCATTTTCCGTCTTTTACTTTCGTTCTTCGTCCTTCACCTCATCCTTATAATAACCCTTTCCGATGCGCTTGGGATTTTTAGGAAACCATCCTTTCTCGCAACGTTGTTTCTGCTCGAAGAGCTCACCGATACTCCAAAGACTGGAGGCTCCCAAGACGCCATGAATAGCCGACAGAAGAACGTCCTCTATCAGAAATGCCGCAGCGATGGTGGCTAATCCCAGAACGAGAAATACCCACCAGTAGCGGGTGCCAGTGTAGTATTCGGTCTTGATGACAATAGGGTGGAAGAGTCCTATAATGAGAAATGTGCTGACGGCAATGATGATGCCTGTGAAATGTAATTCCATGTTTAATATTTTTATTGTTACTGATATTGTTACTGAAAATGGTACAATCTTGTCCAAAAGATGACCAAATATATTTTAGAATGCAAAAATACAAAAAAATCTTCAAACTTGCTTTTGTTTCTCGGATATTTTATATATCTTTGCAGAAGATAAGCTGCATCTCAGCAAAATATTCAAGTAAACTTGATATTCTGCATTCGATTTGCATTATCTTTACAAAAAGAACTAAAATAACAATTATATAATACCATTAACTATGGCTAATAACACAGAATTAATTAAGCAGTGTGAAGAAAGAGCTCAGCAGTGGCTCACACCTTCATTCGATGAAGAAACCCGTAAGGAAGTAAAGGCAATGCTCGACGCAGAGGACAAGTCTGCTCTCGTTGATGCATTCTATCAGAACTTGGAGTTCGGTACTGGTGGTTTGCGCGGTATCATGGGCGCAGGTACCAACCGCATGAACAAGTATATCGTTGGTATGGCTACCCAGGGCTTTGCCAACTATATCCTCAAGGCTTTCCCAGGTGAGGAGAACCTTTCTGTAGTGGTAGGTCACGACTGCCGTAACAACTCCCGTCTCTTCGCTGAGACCGTAGCTGCCATCTTCTCTGCCAATGGCATCAAGGCTTATCTCTTCGAGAGCCTCCGTCCTACACCAGAAATTTCTTTCGCTATCCGCAAGCTCGGTGCCAAGGCTGGTGTCAACGTAACAGCTTCTCACAACCCTAAGGAGTACAACGGTTACAAGGCTTACTGGAGCGACGGTGCTCAGGTTCTGGCTCCACACGATACAGGTATCATCGAGGAGGTAAACAAGGTTACTATCGACCAGGTGAAGTTTGAGGCTAACTGGGATAAGATCAAGATTATCGGTGGTGAGATGGATTACGATTACATGACAGCCGTTCATTCTGCTATGATTGACCAGGATGTCATCAACCGTCAGAAAGACCTCAACATCGTTTATTCAGCTATGCACGGTACAGGTCGTGTCATCGTTCCTCTCTGTCTGCGTTCTTGGGGCTTCCAGAATATCAATGTAGTTCCTGAGCAGATGGTTGTAGATGGTAACTTCCCAACAGTGGTTTCTCCTAACCCAGAGAATGCAGAGGCTATGACCCTCGGTATGAAGCTCGGTACCAAGTTGAACGCTGACCTCGTGGTAGCTACCGACCCAGATGCTGACCGCTTGGCTATCGTTTGCCGCGACGACAAGGGCGAGTGGATGATCATCAATGGTAACCAGACAGCCATGATGTTCTGCTACTACATCATCGAAAACAAGAAGAAGTTGGGCAAGTTGAAGCCAACAGACTTCCTCGTTAAGACCATTGTAACTACAGAGGTTATCGCTGAGATTGCCAAGAAGAACAACGTAGAGTTGCGCGACTGCTACACTGGCTTCAAGTGGATTGCACGTGAGATTGCTATCTCTGAGGGCAAGCAGCAGTACATCGGTGGTGGTGAGGAGAGCTTCGGTTTCTTGCCATACGACAAGGTACGCGATAAGGATGCTCCAGCTTCTATCTGTCTCATCTGCGAGATTGCAGCATGGGCTAAGGATCAGGGCAAGACTCTCTACGATCTCTTGATGCAGATTTATGCAGAGTATGGCTTCAGTAAGGAGTTTACCGTCAACGTGGTTCGCCCAGGTAAGACTGGTGCTGACGAGATTAAGCAGATGATGAGTGACTTCCGTGCCAACCCTCCAAAGGAGTTGGGTGGCAGCAAGGTGGTTACCTGGAAAGACTATCAGACATTGGAAGAAAAGCATGCTGACGGCAGTGTGGAGAAACTCAACATGCCTACAACAAGCAATGTGTTGCAATGGTTCTGTGATGACAATACTAAGGTAAGTGTTCGTCCTTCAGGTACAGAGCCAAAAATCAAGTTCTATATTGAGGTGAAGGATTCTACCTTCAAGTGTGCTGGTTGTTACAACCGTTGTACAGCAGCTGCTATGGAGAAGATCGAGGCTATCAAGAAGAGCTTGAACTTGGAATAGACAGGTTTTTAGTTATGGAGGTAATACCTCTATAGTATCTCTTATTTATAACTGCGGGTGACTGAGAAGTTGCCTGCAGTTCTTATTTTGTATAAAAGACTGAATTTTAGCAAGTTTAGAAGTTGTAGAAGTTAAAGAAGTTATCACGTTAAACCACACTCCCTTCGGTTTTGAATAGAAAAGCTTCGAAAAATGAAAGCGGCTTCGATAGTCAATAAAGCCTATTGCGTAGAACAATGAAAGCGGCTTCGTAAGCAGTTGAAGCCTATTGCATTATTCTGATACTTTGCGAAAGTTGAGTAAAAGAAATAACCCAGGGCGGAAAGCCCTGGGTTTATTGTTGTACTTTGGGTGCTTTTTCAGCTATCCCATTGTGAGGTCATTGCTCTTTACTCAGACTTAATCGAAAAGTTCGGCAAAGGCTTCTGCCGTCTTTCCTTCGTAAACCACCATGTCGGTAACTGGTTTGTAGCTGAAGTCGACAAAGCGAAGCAGCTGGGCTCCAACAAACTGACGGTCTTTAGAGATGCAGGTGTCCAATCGCATGTTGCCCATATCGCTCTTGCTGTACTTCTTGCCCTTGTTGCGCTGTTCCATAATGGTGTTGTTGCCGCCATTGAGCAGTTTTTCTAATTGTCCGCCTACTTCTACCGAGTATTCATTCTGGTTAACTTTGATGACACTCTGTGAAGGTTTGTAGACAGCCTGAGTGAAAAGTCCGAAGCATGTTTTCTTTATTTCGATTTCTGGAAGCGCCTTCAGTTGGTCGCACATTTCCAAATGGTTGATACTTGCCATAATTTAAGTTGTTTATATATTGTCTGTTTTTTGAATTTGATATAACTCACCAGTCCTATGCCCGTCTTCGAACATAGGTAAACAGTGAGGTTGATGACTCCCCGAAAAGGAAAAACTCGTGATTCTTTTTGTACAGGCAAGTGTCAGCAAAGAAGATGCCGCAGGCAAATGACATAATATTTGCTTGCAACATCAAAGTGGATAGGCGCCGATTCCTGGCGCTCGTGTCCACGGTAGGTGGTTAAAAGAAAATGATAAAAATGATTCTTGAGTGGTAGCTTGTTGGGCGTTGATGTTTTGGAAGCCCAGCATGGTATCACTCTCTGTGGTCGGGCGTTACAGATGCGATAAATGTTGCTCGAATCGGTAAGTACCGCCTGTTGTTGAGGCTTATGCTCTTCTACTTTCTGCAGTCTGTCTTTAGAGACAGGCGCAGCATGGCTCTCTCCATAGCTTCCGAAAGCCATGGCAAGTACCAGTGTGATGAAAAGTAGAATGCGTCTTAGCATATATTGTTCTTTCTATTCTATACTTTATGTATAGGCACTTCGCCTACACATTATATTATATATAATCCACAAAGCCTATATCTTTTTATATATAGCTTCTTAGGGTACATTGGTTTATAGTGTGATTTCACCCGCAAGCGATTGTTGTAACTTCTCACGTACTATCTTGTTGTCGCTGTATCGGCCTTGCAGGTACATCAGCTTGGTGACAGCTGCTTCCACGGTACTGTCACGTCCACTGATAACGTGGGCTATCTTTAGCTGGAAGCCGGCTCCGTATCTGCTCATTTCCACACTTCCCGTAAGACATTGACTGATATTGATGATGTTGACACCACGATGGGCAGCCTGGTCGAGCAGACGCATAATCCAAGGTGCCTGAGGAGCATTGCCCGAGCCGTAAGTTCGCATCACAATGCCTCGTAGAGTAGGTGACTCCAGTACATGACGCACGATGGCATCCTGTATGCCTGGAAAGAGACTGAACACAATGACGTTCGGGTCGAGCTTCAGGTGTGGAACCATAGGCTTGTCATAGTCTGGCATCAGGATGTGATGGTCGTGGAAGGTAAAGTTGATGCCCACATCGCAGAGATGGGGATGGTTGAAGGAGTCGAAGGCATGAAAACCTTCCGCATTAATCTTGATGGCTCGGTTGCCTCGCAGCAGTCTGCCATTAAAGAAGATGCATACCTCTGGAACCATAGGTCTTCCTTCCTTGTTCTTCATCGAAGCCAATTCTATAGCAGTCATGAGGTTCTCCTTTCCGTCGGTTCGCAACTCACCAATAGGCAACTGGCTTCCTGTGAGGATGACAGGTTTGGTGAGGTTTTCCAACATAAAGGAAAGGGCTGATGCAGTATAGGCCATGGTGTCGGTTCCATGCAGGATGACAAAACCGTCATATTCTTCGTAATTATTGGCTATCAATCCTACTAATTCTGCCCACCGCATAGGATCCATATCACTGGAGTCGATGGGTGGGTCGAATTTACGTACATCGATGTCGGCTTGTATGAGCTGGAATTCGGGCATTGAGGAAACTAAATGGTTGAAGTCAAGAGGCTCAAGAATACCAGTCTCTACATTTTTTCCCATGCCGATGGTTCCTCCTGTGTATATGATCAAAATCCGAGCTGCCGCCATATCTTGTACTTTTAATCTTTTTATTCCTTAAACTTATTGTAGGGTTATGCATTTTTTTGTTTCTACCTCCTCTTTTAGTGTAGAGATGGTGAAAATAAATGTTTCCTGTCTGCAAAAATACAATAAAAAATAGTCAGAACAAAAAAAAGTTGGAAAAATATGTGCGTCGTATGCAAAAAAGCATTACTTTTGCATTTGATTTAATAAAAATACTAAGTTGTTATGGTAAAAATCACATTCCCAGACGGATCT
>ENA-OPJP01000461-OPJP01000461.1-human-gut-metagenome-genome-assembly--contig:-NODE-461-length-11966-cov-1.379313_pt1 | contig 11966 bp, 11 predicted proteins | sample MGYA00241417_ERZ501664 | MGnify/ENA primary metagenome ERZ501664 (study PRJEB25962, sample SAMEA2042200) | human gut metagenome | biome: human gut; feature: human-associated habitat; material: faeces...
AACTCCTGCCAGGGGCGTCCTGTCAGGGAGACGGTGCGCATGTCGTCATACGGCATGACGAGGCGGTGTGCCAATGTCTGCAAGGAATTGAAAGCGGGATAGAGCAGAATGTCTGCCCCGGGAAGCTTGCGCTTTATGGTATTGGCAAAACCGAAGAACAACGGGTCGCCGGAAGCGAATACAATGATGGAGTCGTCCGTCGCCGTCTCTTCGAAGCGGGCAAATATTTCTTCATAACGGGAAAAGACGCGGTCCAGCGGTACGGTGATGGAAATCCATTCGGCCCCGGCAGGCAGCAGAGGACCGACAATCTCCTTATGCCGTATGCCACCGGAGAAGACCTTCCCCTTCCGTATCTGTGCCAGTGCTTCCGGTGGAAAGAAGGGGGAACGGTTGTCATCCATTCCTATGATTATAAATCTGTGTTTCATTCAATGAGTAATCTTATGAAAATATCAAGTAATGTAAGGGGGCATAACAAGTAATGTTATCGGTCGTAACAAGTAATGTTATGGAATGTCTCTTTTCACTTACACATCCCTGCCCGGGCGCAACTGCTCCGCATCGTTGTAGCACAGCACGGAGTTCACCAGCGTGGCAGCTAAGTTACTGCCTCCCTTACGTCCTTCTACGATAATCTTGGGTATTTCCGTAAAGGGTTTCACCATGTGTTTGGACTCCTGCACATGCACGAAGCCTACCGGTGCAGCAACAATGCCCGCCGGATGTGCCTTGCCCTTACGTATCAGGTCGCAGAGTTCCATAAGTGCCGTAGGTGCATTGCCGAATACAAAGAAAGCATCGGGATGCTCCTCCACAGCCAGGCGGATGCCTGCCTGGGTACGGGTGATGCCTTTCTCTGCAGCCATCGTCGCTGTGCGCAGGTCGCCAAGGTAACATTTCACCTCTACGCCCAGCCGCTGCAAAGCTCCTTTGCGGATACCGCTGGCTGCCATCGTGACGTCTGTGACAATGGTCTTGATTCCGCCTTTCTCGATGGCTTGATACAAGGAAGCCACGGCACCTTCGTCCGTATGCAGCAGATACTCCATTTCAAAATCGGCGGTGGTATGTATGGCATGGAGTAAAGCCCATTTATGGTCGAGGGGAATATGTTTGTTCTTCAGTTCCTTTTCGATGGTATGGAAACTGCGAATCATGATGTCTTGCCCGATGCCCGTGGCTTCGGTATTCGTGTCCCGGTAATAGCCGCGCGGAGTGATGAAGGCTCCGTTCCATTCGTAGGACTGTGAGTTGCCTATCAATATGACTGTAAACATATCCACCTCTTCGGGATTGAAATCTCCCAGCGTGGTGATGTGTACCGCTTGTTCCGGGCGTCCTGCCTGGCGTACATATCCCACGGGCGTTTCCGGTGAGCGTCCTTCCTGCAGAAAGAGTTCTTTCAAGCGGTAAAGCTGCCAGTAGCGTCCTTCACTTTTGGGGTTGTAGACTGCCGTCACGAAGTCGGCGGCAGCGGCTGCGATGATACGCCTTTCAATACGCTCCCAGGGAGTCATCAGGTCTGAAAGGGAGATGACACAGAAGTCATGTCCTACGGGAGCTCCCAGCAGTGAGGCTGCCTTTTGGAAAGCGCTGATGCCCGGCAGCGAAACGATTTCCACGTCGCTGTTCCTTTCCCGCTTCATCTCGTAGACAAGCGGCGTCATACCATAGATGCCCGCATCCCCGGAACTGATGACGCAGACCGTCTTTCCCTGCTCCGCCAGCTCGAAAGCCTGCTCGGCACGGGCGCGTTCACGCTTCATGCCGGTATCTATGCATGCTGTTGAGGGGTGGAGATAAGGGATTACAAATTGAAAATAATACTTATATCCCACCACTACATCTGATTCTTGCAAAGCGGAAATTACGGCGGGAGTCATATCCGATTCATTGCCCGGTCCGATGCCGGCAACAATTATTTTGGGGTGTTTCATATCCATATGTTCTATTGGCATACAAAGATAGAACTTATATTTGATGAAACCGAAAAAACTCTGCGCTAATCCGCGTAATCTGTGGTGAAACTTTATTGTCTAAACCTGCAAGTGCCGGTATTCGCTCGGAGTATAGCCTACGTTCTTCTTGAACACGCGGTTGAAGTGCTGCGAATACTGGTATCCCAGTTCATAGGCAATCTGGCTGACTGTCTTCCCGCTTCCTATAATCATTTCTTTGGCCAGGTCGATGATTTTGTTCTGGATATATTCCTGCGCCGTCTTTCCGGTTTCCTTCTTCACCAAATCTCCGAAATAGTTGGAGGAGAGGAACACTTTGTCTGCGAAGTATTTCACGGAAGGCAGTCCTTCGGTCTGCGGTTTGTCGCTTTGGAAATAGTCGTCTATCAGTGCTTCGAATTTCATCAGGATGTCCTTGTTGGCTGCCGAGCGGGTGATGAACTGGCGTTCGTAGAAACGCATGCAGTAGTCCAGCAGCAGCTCGATGTTGCGCGCAATCAGACCCTTGCTGTGCTTATCGATGGGGCGTTGGATTTCCATCTTAATCTTCTTCAGACAGTCGAGGAAGATTTCTTTCTCGTCTTCGGACAAATGCAGTGCCTCGGTAGAGGAATAGGAAAAGAAGGAATACTGCTTTATTCCCTGTCCCAGCGAGGTGCCTTTTATCAAGTCGGGGTGGAACAGCAGGCCGGAGGCGCTGGGCTGCATACCTTCCAGCATGTTGACCTCGGTCACCTGGCCCGGGGCGAAGCTGGTTACCGTGCCTTCCTGGTAATCGTAATACTGTTTTCCATAGCGTATGTCTCCGCATTTGGTGTTTTTGAGGAAAAGGGCGTATACGCCATAGTTCAAGGTGAAATGCCTGGGATATCCGGTGGCTTCGGACAAATCGACTACGCTGACCAGCGGATGCAGGGTTTCGAGACCGAACATCTTGTTGTATTGGTCTACAGCATTGAGCTTGATTACTTCTTCCATAAACGTTCCTGTTAGTTTTGTACAAATGTAGAGAATAATCCGGAAAGTTCCATATTGCAGGAGGAGGAATCCGTAATATGGTTACAAATGTCCGTAATCTGTGTACATTGAAAAGAGCTACACCCTTTGTCCGGAATGGTGTAGCCATCCGGAGCAAAGGGTGTAGCCTTGGTATGTAAAAGGTGTAACCCTTTTACGCTTGCTGGTTATCAATCTTTTAGCATGGCTTTGATGTGTTCCATATAGAGCTGGCGGATGGCTTTGTTTTCGCCCAGTCCCTGCATGCGTACATTCACTTGATAGCCTTGCTTTTCAAGTTCCGTCTTCCACACGCCGGCAATGTCTTCCTTGGTATGGTTGCCGCATACCAACAGCAACGGAACCAATGTCACGCTCTTGGGGCGTGTCTCTTTCAGTTGCAGCAGGGTTGCGTCCAGGGTAGGATATCCTTCAATGGTGCTGACGTGGAAGTTCTTCAGTCCATGGGCTTTCATCATGAAGTCGAGCATGGCGTAAGTAGCCGTGCTGGGTAGCTGGTTGCCGTGCCCCACATAGACAATGTCTTCTTTCTTTCGCAGCTGTTCGGCGGTCAGTATACCGATTACCTTCTCGCAGTCTTCGACGGAGTAGAGCAGGGGATTTCCCACTTTTATCTCCTTGAAGAAGGGACGGAGCTTGTCTGCATCCCTGCGGACGGAGGTCATCTCACTGCCTTCTATCAAGGTGGTGCTCTGGACGTAGATGGTCCGGTAGCCTTCGGCGCGAAGTTTCAGCAGTGCATCCGTAGGGCTGTCTTTGTACACACCCTCCTTGGCAAGTCTTTTTCGTACAATCGGCGAGATGTATGCTTCGCGCACTGTAAACTGCGGAAAGGCTTCTTGTGCCTCACGGGTCACGACGTCGAGCGTCAAGGCACGTGTCTGAGGGTCCGAACTGCCATAATGGGTGATGAGCAGAGCCGCCTTCTCCTCTTGTTGTGCGGAGGAGAAGAGGCTGATGCCGAGTAAATAGAGAGTGATGAAAAAATGTTTCATAATTGTTGTTGTTTCTAAATGCGTTATGGAGAGATTATTTTAGTCTGAGTGCCAGGCTGATTACTACCGAACGTCCCGGAGAATACAAGGCGAAGTTCTTGTTCAGCGGGCGGTTGTCTTTCTTGTTGAAGATATTGTCTATGCCGATGCCCGGTTCGATGACAAAGTTGCGGAAGCCGTCGAAGGTATGGCGGGTATTGAGGTTCCAGATGCCGTAACCCGGAGCATTGCCGTCCGCGTCACCCGGATAATAGACTTTGCTTTGCAGACGACCGTTCAGGTTGAGGTTCAAGGTATAGTCGCTCCAGCTGTGTGTATAGTTTCCGGTGATGGTGGCTGTATGGCGTATGCTGCGCTCGATGTTTTGCCATTCGCCTCCTTCGTTCAGACCGCGTCCATAGGCGTAGGTATAGTTTCCGGTCAGGGTGAAGCCCGGGAATAGATTGCCGTTCAAGTTCACTTCAAAGCCTTTGACGGTAGCTTTCTCGAAATTGAAGTAGTTCTTGACACTTAGGTTTTTCGTGGATGAAAGGTCACCGATTTCGGGGAACTCTTCACGCAACTGGTTCTGCTCTGCTTCCGGTAGGTCATCGAATTTAGTGGATTTGGAAGTTACCATGTTCTTTACATAGTTCAGGTAACCGGTGACGGAAGCACTGAAACGGTTGGTGCGGTATTCCATGTTGATGGAGTAATAGTTGCTGCGTTCGGGGTCGAGGTTCTCGTCACCCAATGAGATGGTGGCTCGTGTACCCATTGTCTTCTTGAACATGTGGTAGTAGAGCTCGTCAATTCCCGGAGCGCGGAATCCGGCAGCATAGGTGGCACGTACATTGAAGTTGCCTATGTTGTACATGGCTGCCACTTTGGGGGTGAAGCGTCCGCCCGTCTGTTCGTGATGGTCGTAGCGTACACCCACAACACCGGTCAGATGGTTCCATAGCTTCACTTCATGCTGGCCGTAGGCTGATGTCGTATAGACACTTTTGTCCAAATCGGAGTCGGGACGGCGGAGCACTTCACGGCGATAGTCTACACCGAACACCGTAGTGCTGTTGGTTGTAAAACCGAAGATACCTTTCAACTCGGCATCATGGAATTTCTGAAGCTTGGTAAGCGCATACTGTCCGGGCAGGTATCCGCTGTTTTCTATCAGGTATTTGTAGCGTGATGCGTAATTGTTTCCTGAATAGTCGAACTGGATAACGTTGCGTTTACTCAGTTTGTATTTGGCGCCTGCCCCCCAGTTGTAACCTTCGTAGGTAGTGTTGTACTTGCTTCCGCCGGTGATGTCTTCGCGTTCTACCGGACGTTCGAGTCCGCGGTTATAGTATCCGCCGTTGGCATAGAAGGAAAGCTGGTCCGTAGCATCATAGGTAAACTTCTGCGAAAAGTTATTCGAGCTGTAGCCCAGGGAGAGCGGGGCAATCGTTTCGATGATGTCTTCTCCATCTTCTGTCAGATGGCTGTTTTGCCAACCGTCGGAGTGGTCGTATTTATAGGAAGTATAGGACCCTATTTTTCCTTGGGCGATGTCCAGATTCAAGCCTTGGGAGAATTGATTCTTTCTCGTATAGCTGCTATTGCTGCTGAAGGCTACCACATCTTTAGGTTCGTTGGTAATGATATTGATTACACCGCCGATGGCATCCGAACCATAAAGGGAAGAAGCGGCTCCGTTCAGCACCTCGATGCGCTTGACGCGGGTCATATCTATTTGGTTGAGGTCGATGTTACCGGTGATGTCTCCCGTGACCTTGCGTCCGTTCACCAATATCAGTACGTGTTTGTTGGAGAGTCCGTTCATCATCAGATAGGACCCCATCGCGTTCGGACGGAAGGAGAGCGAGGGTACCATCATGGTCAAGGCCTGCTGGAAGTCGGTGATACCGGCACGCTTTATCTCGTTGGCAGTGATAACCGATACGGGAGACGGGGTATTCTTCAGTCGCTGATGTGTACCTGTACCCGTTACTACCACCGGGTTCAACTCGTGAGTTTTCTTGGTCATATCGTCGCTGTCACCTTTTTCTGCTTGTGCATAGGCACCGGTGGCGATGATTCCTCCCATAAGGAGAGCTGTGAGAAGTCTTTTCTTTATCATATATTGTTTTATTTTATATAACGCTGCAAATGTACATACCATTATCGGAGGGTGAAATACTTAATAGTTGTTATACTGCGATGGCCAAATAGCTATTAATAGGTACTGTATTCCCTTATTCCGGCACATAGATAATCTCTCCATTTTCAAGCTGATAGGCAACTCCCACTTTCTTTCCTCTTTTACCGGAGGTCTTTTGGTCTTCGCTGGGAGTGTATTTCTTGATTTCCTGCCCTTCTTTGGTAATGATTTCCATATTTTCCTTTCCGGGATTCTTCACCATGGTGAAGTCTTCTTTAGAAAACATCTCCGTCATATTGAAGCGGGAGACGAGAGCCACCATCAAGGCTACGGCAAAGACCATCGCTACGTCAAAAAGATTGGCTACCGTACCCATGGGGTCGGAGTCCGAATCGCTGTGCAGTAATCTGTTTCTCTTACTCTTCATAGTTTTCGTATCGTTAGTCCGTTATTCCTTTTCGGCCGTTTGGCGGCTTATCACTTTGTACAGATATTCCAAGTCGTTCATTTCGCGGGCATACCAGCGTTGTTTCACTTGCAGGGTAATGACGCCGACAGCAGCAATGACCAGCCCTACCACTGTAGTGGCAAAAGCCACCTGCATATTGTAGGCCATGGAGGAGATGTCTCCTTGTGCCAGCCCCACCAGTGCGGGACCCATCGGGATGAGGGTACCCATCAGTCCCAACATGGGACCCAGTTTGATGAATGTACGCGAACGTCCCAACTCCTTCTCGGCTTCCATTTCATAGTTGGCAAGCAGGTGTTCGCAGTAGGCAGCGTCGTCCCGGTGTGCGGACAATTTGGACAAGTTGCGGAGGAGAGGGGAGTTGCCTGCCGATGGGAGTTGCTGCAGCAGTCCGTCTATATTCTCTGGGGTGATGTTCTCCAGTGTTTCAGTGAATTGCTTCTGTAATTTCATCCGCTGGTAGAACTCGCCGAAGAAACCTCCCGCAAGGATAATGGCACGTAGAAAGAATAGCAGCAGCAGGACTACGACGGGAACCAGCAGCCCGTTTGAAATCCAGAACAGTGTGTTTGAGATTGTTTCCATATATCTTTTTAGTTTTTAATTCTTTAATTTATTTCAATAGCCCGTAGCAATGATGCTCAATATAACAATGAAAATATTAACAATGAACAGTACTTCCAAGCGCAGCGGCTTGTCACCGATAGCATATCGCAGCAAATGGCTACCGGCACCGACTGCAAAGAAAGTAACACCGGCTGCTATCCATGAGAGACTGCCGAAATCTATTCCGGGAAAAGTGAAAAGCAGCAGTGCCAGGACATAGCATATTACTCCGCCTATCAGTATGCCGGGGTATAACTTCAGGAAGAGGGTGACCGCTTGTTTGAAGGCCGTGTTGCGGGTACGCATTTTTGCGAAACAGTCGAAACAGAAAGTTATCATTATGGCGGCTTCCAGAGTGACACATACCGACAAGTTCAACATCTGTGGACGGGAGGCAAAGAAAGCTGCCACCACGGTCTTGGACTGTTCCGTCATCCATGGAGTCACCAGCCACGCAAAAAAGGCACAGCCTGCGGCAACCGTCCACATTCCCCAGCGTGGATAGAACCCCACCTTTAATAGAAAATTGAGGGCGATGAATAGGGCTAACAGATGAATGACGTATTCCATAATACTCTGTTTCTATTTATTCTTTTTTCTTTTCTTCAACAGTACGACCAGTCCGATGAAGGTGATGACGACAAGACTGCCTGCAATCACTCCGTTCACCCTGTTCTTACGTACCGTTTGTTCGGAAGTCAGTTTGTGTTCTTTCAGTACGACATCCTTGCCATCGGTTGCGGATGCTTCGTGTACCTCCTTCATGTTCTGGGTATAGGTCTGCTTCTCGCTATTATCCAACTGGTCGGCAACGAACGACTGTAGCTTGTCATTGTCGCAAACGAATTCGGTACAAGCGGCACCTTTTTCGCGTGTGATTTGTGCATGCAGGGAAGCAGTGGTTTTCAGTTGCTCATCAGATGCTTTCCAGTAACCTTTGCGGGCGCTTTCCAGCATGACGGCTGTCATAGCCTGGAATGCGGCGGGATTGACGCGGAGGAAGTACTCGTGAATGCCCAGCTTATTCTCATCCTTTATATACATTCTATACAAGTCATTGAACAGTTCTTTGTCCATGGCCGACGGACGCATGACGTGCCAGCCGAAGATGTTGCGGAAGATTTCGCCGAACATCTGCGCCGAACCTTCCCCGCCTTTCATCCGCTCTTGTATAAAGGTAGGGTTCAAGATGGTGGAACGTGTCTCTACGGCAATGGCCTCTTTGGCATCCTGCATGCGGCGGTTGGTCCGGTTGCGGTAGTCTGCCATATAGGCATCCGGTTCCTTGCCGGTCACGGTTTTGACGGTGAGCGAGAGTCCACCCGTAAATTCATATACATGATCCAGGGAGATGGGCCCCCATGTGTTACTTTGACGGGGCTGGATGACAACATCCGTTTCGGACAGTGCCGAGGCAAACAAACCTTCCTGGACGTCTCCCCAATTTCCGTCGTCCCCATAAGAGGCACCCATATTGTTGAGGTATCCTTCGGCTATCTCCTTTTCGCTTTCCCACGAGCCGCTGTGCTCGGTATAGGCCATCATACCGGTACTGTATCCGCTGTTGATCGGTCCGAATACACGCATCACAGACATTTCACGGGCACGTTTGGGGGAAGCCCCTTTTTCTACCAGTAATTTTTCCTGCAACAGTGTACCCGATGCCACATAGTTGGGATAGGTCTCATCTCCGGCTTCCGATGCCAGACGTATAGCATCGGTCAGTAACTTCAAGCGGGAACCGGCTATGTCGCGTAGCTGTCCGGACACTTGTACCAGCACATTGATGCGCGGACGCCCCAGTTCTTCACTGGGCACCAGTTTCAGGTCAACCACTCTGCCTTGGGCGTCGCGTACGGGTTCTACTCCCAGCATCCAGAATACCTGGGCCAGCGTAGCTCCTTCCGTATTGATGAATTCGCCTGCCCAGAAGGTATAGCTTACTTTCCGGGGATATTCGCCGTGCTTGCTGATGTACTGTTTTAAAGTCGCTTCTGCCAATCGCTTTCCATCTTCCCAAGCCCTTGGGTTGGGAGTATTCTCGGCGTTGATGCTGTACATGTTGCGTCCGGTGGGCAGAACGTTCGGGTTCAGTACGGGGTCACCTCCCGGCGCAGGGAATACGGTTCCTCCGCTGAGTGCACGCACCATGGCATTCTGTTCGTTGACGGGGGAGGCAAGCAACTGTTCGCGATAGAGTAGGGCGGGGCGAAGCTCCGGTGCTACAGATGCAGTATCCTTGGGTGGATTCTGGAGTAAGGCGGTCAGTCTTTTCCTGGCGGCAGGCAAGTAGTGGTGGGCTATATAGGTGAAGTCTTGCAACTGCTCTGTGGTGATTTTGCCTTTATCGCGGTCCTTGCGGGCCGTTTCGTATGCCAGCGGGTCGGCAGCGACGGCGGGGGGGGGGGGGAGGAGGTGCTTTCTTTAGACAAGCTAGTGTACCGTCAGATGGAACGTGAGTATTTTCGCATTCTGTGATGATTTCTGTAAGCTTGTCTGCCATATACTTCCAACCGAATAAGCAACCAGTCTCACACATTGAACCAATTGCACTTTGTTCAGGGCACATAACGACAAAATCACTATTCCAAAGACGTTCAATATCTGCTTCTGTAATCTTTTCTGCAAGGTGATTGTTTTCTTCTTCGGTCATATTAGATTTATCATTAATAGATTTATTCATTACAGGGCTGTACACTTCCACAGGCAAACCCATTTTAAGAAACTTATCATATTCATACTGCCTTGCAAGATTTGAGCCGAAGCTCATTATATCTCCTCCAAGATATCCTAGTGGCTTTTTCTTCATATTACCTCTCCTTATCTTCTCGGTCATTATTTGTCCAATATTCACTTATTACTACTCCCAAGCATTCCTGCGCCGCGCTCAGTCTTAAGATTTGTAATATAGTCTACATCGACTTCTTCGATCTCTACTTGAGGGATTTCTTCTACAGCGAATTGTGCAACAGCCTTGCAGTATGGAACACGAATGAAATCTTCTTCCTTTGTAACTTCTGAAACATTTTTAGTAATTTCGATGGGAATGTCATTGCCATTATAGAGCGCTACAAACCACTCTCCTGTAAAGTTAGAATCAATCTGTCCAGCCATAACGAACATTGCGGACTTTGTATTACTTCCGCGTTCTCTAAACCCAATGCGGTAATTGCTATCAAAAGTACTACAGATTCCTGTTGGAATTAGCTTGACTGTATGAGGCTGAATCGCAACAGATTCTTCATCGAAACAAACATAAAGGTCATAGCATCCATCCCCATGTCGCTTACTAGGAATCTTTGCGCCATGTCTTGTCTTTGCAAACTTAATGTGTGCGTTCATCAGCAAGCCCTCCATTACCAAAACCAAATTGGACTCTTGCCATTAAATATATAATTTAGATAATAGAAGCTCTTATTGATGCGGAAAGTACCATAATCCTCAAGATATTTCTTGATCTCATTATCTACATCTGTTAGCATTTTTTCAATAGTTTCTGCACGATTCTTCTTCGCAGCTTCGATCTTTTTATTTCTCTCTTCCTTTTCAGCATCCTTCCTCTGCTTAACGATTGAGCTAAGTCTCTTGTATTCTTCAGATGCCGCCTTAAGTTCCTCTTCTAGTTCCTCAATTGTCTTCTCTCTTGTAAGATCACCCATTATTCATTACTCCTTTATTATAATTTTGTATTGTTAATCTTTTGTTGCGATAAAGAGACCACAATGGCACTCTCCTTCAATTCCTTGCTCAACTTGGTGGCGGACCTCTTCACATTGACACTTAGTGCTTGCATCTCTAAACGGCTCCAACACGCAAGGGCAATACCCGCCATTTTCTTTTAATTGCTGTCTGGCAATTGCAACTATCTCTTTATCCGGGTTAAGTTTGATTTTCATTAAGATATCCTCCTTGCGTATTGATTGTCACTTACTAGTGTAATGCCGAGTACATCGTCATATCTATTTTTATGATTTGGCATATATCTTCCAAATTTAATAATAATGTTATTAAAATTTTGAGACAACTTATTTAATTCTTCTGTGATTTCGTATGGATAGTATCCTGTATAAATAACAAACATGTCATTGCATCCTTGATCTCTAAAATATTTAATAACATCAAACATCTCTTTAAATTGCAACATTGGCTCAAGTCCGCCAAAAATAATAGCTTTAGTAATGTCATTGTTGATATATGCATTATATATTGATTCTGCGCTGACATCTTTTGTTTCTTGTTTTGCCATAGGCTCATTTTGGCATATTGATATATCTATTCCTAATTCTTTGCAACATTTCCAATCACATTGTGAAGTTATTAGGAATAGGGAGGGCTTTTTATAATTAACAAAGTCCTCCATAACTATTCCTTTAAGTTTCATTACATAATACCATCCTTATTTAATACATCGTACCAGCGTCTATGATTAAATTCCTTTTTTCTAATCTTTTGATATGATGATACTGGGGTATAAAATCCGACTACTCTAGCAAATTGATCTGCCACAGGCTTACCACATGTTGGACAATTTTTAGATCCAATAAAAGCATGTCTATCTTCACAAACAGAAATCTTTGTCGTAAAAGCAAAGTAAATAACGCCATGCTCCGCAACATAATTTAGCATGTCCCATGCCTCGTCTTCATTAGCAAAACGATTTTCAATATCAATATGAGCAATGCATCCTCCGCCACACTTTGCATCAAATAGGCTACCAAGTCTACACTTTTCTTGAATCGTGCATTTTTCAGTAAGAGGAATCCATTGATTGGAATAAATAAAATATTTATCCT
>ENA-OPJP01000465-OPJP01000465.1-human-gut-metagenome-genome-assembly--contig:-NODE-465-length-11911-cov-1.682777_pt1 | contig 11911 bp, 8 predicted proteins | sample MGYA00241417_ERZ501664 | MGnify/ENA primary metagenome ERZ501664 (study PRJEB25962, sample SAMEA2042200) | human gut metagenome | biome: human gut; feature: human-associated habitat; material: faeces...
CCCCCCCCCTCCCTTCCCCACCGGCCCCCGCCACTGCCGACCCGGCACAATACGCCACCCTCACGGAAAAACTGGGTGGCGCAGATAACGGCGCCACCCGCCTTTGGTGGGATACGGGGAAAAACTCTTTCTAGAACAGACTCCACGCAACCGTAAGCCCTGCCATCACAATGGCTACCATGCTCATCAGCTTGATTAGGATATTCAAGCTCGGACCGGATGTGTCCTTGAACGGGTCTCCTACGGTGTCACCCACGACTGTAGCCTTGTGGACTTCACTGCCTTTGCCGCCAAAGTTGCCTTCTTCCACATACTTTTTGGCATTATCCCATGCACCACCGGCATTTGCCATGAAGATGGCAAGCACGAAACCACTGCTCAATCCGCCAATCAGCAGGCCGAGCACACCGGGAACACCGAAAATAAGTCCCGTCGCAATCGGAGCAATGATAGCTATCAGTGACGGAATCACCATCTCGCGTTGCGCCCCTTTCGTCGAGATTGCCACACAACGCTCATAATCAGGCTCCGTTTCTCCCGTAAGGATTCCCTTGATTTCGCGGAACTGGCGGCGCACTTCGTCTACCATATGGGCCGCTGCACGCCCTACCGCATTCATCGTCAATCCACAGAAAAGAAATGCCATCATCGAGCCCAGAAACATACCGGAAAGAACTTTCGGATTCATCAGCGTCACATCGTAGTGATGCATAAAGTCGAAGAAAGTGGCATCTTGAAGAGCCACGGCATCGCCATGAGGAAGCGACAGTTCGGTAGTCCCGAGGCGGGTCAGCCCGATACGGATTTCCTCGACATAAGAGGCCAGCAAAGCCAATCCCGTCAAAGCGGCGGAACCGATGGCAAAGCCTTTGCCCGTAGCGGCTGTAGTATTGCCCAAGGAGTCAAGCGCATCGGTACGCTTACGCACCTCTTCACCCAGACCGGACATTTCCGCATTGCCCCCCGCGTTGTCAGCTATCGGTCCGTAAGCATCTGTAGCAAGCGTGATGCCCAATGTAGAAAGCATACCTACTGCGGCAATGCCAATACCATAGAGCCCCAGACCCACATTAGAGAAGTCGAAGCCCGAAGCAAAGAGATAAGAAGCAATGATACCTATCACCACGGCAATCACCGGAATAGCCGTAGAAAGCATTCCCAAGCCTATACCGGAAATTATGACTGTCGCCGGACCGGTCTTTCCGCTTTCACTCAGCTTTTGGGTAGGACGGTAGGATTGGGAAGTATAGTACTCCGTAGACCGCCCGATGATGATACCTACTATCAAACCCACTATCACGGAGCAGGAAATCCACAGCCAGTTGTCCAACTTCAGCAACCACAGGATAAAGAAAGTGGCGACAACTATCAAAATAGAGCTGAGATTAGTACCGAAAGCCAGTGAGTTCAGCAAGTCCTTCATCTTCGCATTCTCTTTGGTACGCACGGAGAAGATACCGATAATGGAAAGCAATATTCCGACGGCTGCAATCAGCATCGGAGCGATTACGGCCTTGAACTGCATCAGCGTATCACCCGAGTGGATAAAAGCCGCAGCACCGAGGGCAGCCGTAGCAAGGATAGAACCGCAATAACTTTCGTACAAATCAGCCCCCATACCTGCCACGTCGCCTACATTGTCGCCTACATTATCCGCAATCGTGGCAGGATTACGCGGGTCGTCTTCGGGAATACCGGCTTCCACCTTTCCCACAAGGTCGGCACCTACATCGGCAGCTTTTGTATAGATACCGCCACCTACGCGTGCAAACAATGCCTGCGTGGAAGCGCCCATACCGAAAGTCAGCATGGTAGTGGTAATGATGCAGAGTTTATGGGTGGGAGTCATTACATCTTCCGGAATTACAGCATTCAGCAACAGATACCAGAAAGATATATCAAGCAAGCCAAGGCCAACCACTACCAGTCCCATCACCGCACCGCTACGGAAAGCCACGCGTAGTCCGGCATTCAGCGATGTGCGTGCCGCATTGGCAGTGCGAGCCGATGCGTAGGTGGCCGTCTTCATACCCAAAAAGCCGGAAAGTCCGGAAAAGAATCCTCCGGTAAGGAAAGCAATCGGCACCCAGGAGTTCTGCACTCCGAAACCGTATGCCATAATGGAGAAAAGGATAACCAGCCCCAGAAATACCCAGCCCACAATCTTGTATTGTTGGCGAAGGTAAGACATAGCACCTTTGCGCACAGCAGCGGCAATCTTAATCATCTGAGGCGTACCCTCACTCTCTTTCATCATCTGACGATGGAAATACCAGGCAAAACAAAGTGCCATAATAGAAGCGGCTGGAACCAGCCAGAATAGGATTTGGTCCATAGCATTTATTCGTATTAAAAGGTTGAACGAAAGCCTAAAAATATTGATTTGAAACGAAATAAGCAAATGAAAAAGAAAAGAAATCCAAGCAAGCATGTATTTATACTGGCGAATAAAACAACAAGCAGTACCCTTTTTTACCTATTTTTTGTATTTAATGAGAAGAACAGAGCACATATAGATATATATTACAACTTTTATAGTACCTTTGCAACAAGTAAACAAGCTAAAAACAAAGGCATTATGAAACCAATCTATTCTAACCTGACATGCAAGATGCTGGCTTTGACATTATGCAGCATTATGCTGGCATTCCTATCCATAGGATGCGAACATGACGTCTACAATCCCGATAATGGAAAAGACGATGAGAAGACTCCCAACTCTTTTGATTTTTCTACGACATCTTCCATCCAAGTAAACGTAAAGTATGATGTCCCCGAAGGCTATAAAGTACTTTTTGAAATCTATCTTGAAGACCCGTTCACGATTGACAAAGATGGCCAGATTATAAAACGCACAGACCTGGAACCGGTCATCAGACGCATGACAGACGGTAACGGTGCATATAGCGGCAAGGAAATCATCAATTCGGACCATGGGGACGAAGCATATATCTATACTTCTTATATAGGGGTCCCCACCCTCTTCAAAACAGTTATTGCAGGAGATGCCATTACTGCCGACATCAAATGGGATTCCACCGATGATAATCCGCAAACACGGGCGGAGGGATGGCAGGCACCCAAAGGATACCATGTATTAGGAACATGGAGCTCCAAAGGATATCCTCATTATTTAGACACAGACAACAAAATCACAATTCCCGGTGATGTATTGACAATCATCAATACGACCTTGAAGGAAGGAGGCACATGCCCTAAGCAATACCGACAAGCCATAGATTTTGAAATCAATGATCCGGAAGGGCGCAATGCGGAAGTATCCATCCGGATAATTGGAGGAACCAGCGGTGCAGCGAGCGCCTTTGGCTATTATTGCTATAGGGCAGACGCATCTTTAAGTGAAATTAAAAAAGCCCCCAAATGCATTGTTTTTCCAAACACTCTGATGGATAATTATTATAATAAAAAGGCTTCCGGACTACAAGGCGGTGAAAGTGTAAAGCTTCATTACATAGACCCCGACGGAGTGGACCAAGGCACCGTATTTCCCAATGGAGTAAAAATCGGATGGTTCCTATTGAATGACAGCTTCTATGGCGGAAACAATAAGCCTTTCTACTCTACTACAAAGCTGAATGGGGACGGCCGTACACATACAGCCGCATTCCGCATCGATGATTTTGTCGTATTGTCCTTTGAAGATTGGACAGACCAAGACTATAATGATATACAATTCAACGTATGGTCCAACCCCATCGAAGCCATCATCAATCCGGATATTCCTGATATCAAACCTGACGGTGGCAACGAGGATAAGAAATACAGTCTGGAATACAAAGGAATCATCGCTTTCGAAGATAATTGGCCCAGAAAGGGTGACTATGACTTGAATGATGTTATTGTAAAATACCAGTCCGTATTGAACTTCAATGATGCCAATCAGGCCCTTTCTACAGAAGACACCTATGAGTTGCTTTGGTCCGGTGCCACTTTCAAAAATGGTTTCGCTTACCAACTGAATACAGAACGCAGCAATATGTCAACTGAAATATTGGAAGCCCCCACAAGTTTCAACGGACAAGGACTGGATACAGACCTTTCCAAAGCTACCGTCAATGTATTTCTAAGTGCGCTCGATGTAACAGAGAGAAATACAAAAACCGCTACATATAAGATAAAGAACACCTTCAAGACTCCACTATCACACGAAACGCTTGGAATTCCCCCTTATAATCCATTCATCATGGTACATGACGAATTGAAAGAATCACGCATCGAAGTGCATTTGGTCAACTATCCTCCTACTGAAAAGGCAGACATGGCTCTATTCCATACCGAAGAGGATTTGTCCTCTGTACCGACAAGCTATTATGTAGCCAATGGCAACTATCCTTTTGCCATTCATCTAAGTGGAGCCACAAACTTCAATACTCCTGAAACCCAGCCGATAGACAAGAGCTTTGAACATTTTATGGATTGGGTCAATTCCAATGGAACAGATTATAAGGATTGGTACAAATAACCGATAAAAGATACTCCTTATAAAGAAAATGGCAACCATTCACAGGGTTGCCATTTCTTATATCTTCCTATGTTGTAATATAGTAGAGCGAACTTATTCCACCGTTACAGCCGTACCGCATGCCGTAACCATCAACATGCTGCCACTGCCTCCTACCGTTTCATAGTCCAAGTCTACACCAATCACGGCATTGGCACCCATAGCACGGGCATGTTCTTGCATCTCGCGCAAGGCTATATCTTTAGCTTCGCGCAGCACTTCTTCATAAGAGCCACTTCGCCCACCCACCACGTCGCGGATGCTGGCAAAGAAATCGCGGAATACATTGGCACCGATAATCGTTTCACCGGAAACGATGCCATAATAGCGGGTGATACGTCCACCCTCAATAGTCGGGGTTGTTGTTACTAACATAATTCATTTTTTTAGTTGTTGACATATTAGACGCAAGGAATGAAAGAAAGGTTGCAAAGCTTTGCTTTGGTCAGAACATCCGGCTGACACGAACTATACCTGCCACCAGCACATCTATCTCCTCCCGGGTATTGTAAAGCCCGAAAGATGCACGCACTGTTCCTTCGATGCCAAGACGCTGCATCAATGGTTGGGCACAGTGATGTCCCGTGCGTACGGCAATGCCAAGACGGTCGAGCAATGTACCCATATCAAAATGATGGATATCACCTACCAGAAACGATATGACACTACCCTTGTCTTCTGCCTCGCCGAAGATACGCATACCGGGAATCTCTTTCAGCCGTTGCATGGCATACTGGGTCAATTCGTGTTCATAGGCGGCAATCTTGTCCATCCCAACCAGCGAAACGTAGTCCAAAGCTTTGGCAAGTCCGGTAGTACCGATATAATCCGGCGTACCGGCTTCAAACTTGAAGGGCAATTCATTGAAGGTAGTCTTTTCAAAAGATACATGCTGAATCATCTCTCCACCGCCCTGATAGGGAGGTATCCTATCCAGCCACCCCTCTTTACCATAAAGCACCCCTACCCCCGTAGGACCATACACCTTGTGCGCGGAGAAAACGAAGAAATCGGCATCCAGATCCTGCACATCTACCGGCATGTGGGGAATGGACTGGGCACCGTCCACAAGCACCGGAACACCCTGCTCATGGGCAAAAGCAATCATCTCCTTGACGGGATTGACCGTACCCAGCACATTGGAAACATGCGCCACACTGACAATCCTGGTACGTTCGGAGAACAACTGCCTATATTCGTCCAATAAGAGTTCGCCCTTGTCATTCATCGGAATCACCTTGATGGTAATTCCACGCTTGGCGGCAAGCAGCTGCCAGGGAACAATGTTGCTATGGTGTTCCATCACAGAAAGAATCACCTCATCCCCCTCCTGCATAAATTCCTCACCAAAGCTGGAGACAAGCAGGTTGATACTCTCCGTCGTACCACGGGTGAAGACAATCTCATTCGTGCTGCGAGCATTGATGAAACGTCTCACCGTCTCACGCGAGGCCTCGTGCAGCTCTGTAGCCTGCTGCGACAGGAAGTGCACTCCGCGATGCACATTGGCATTCACCGAATAATATTCGTCCGTAATGGCATTTACTACCTGGCGAGGTTTCTGCGTAGTCGCGCCGTTGTCCAGATAGACCAACGGCTTGCCATATACCTCACGGGAAAGGATAGGGAAATCAGCTCGAAGCCTCTCCCCCAGCCCCTCTCCCATAGGGAGGGGAGCCAAGATACTACTCTTATTTATATCGTTGTTCATAATGAATCGAAATTATAAGCTATCACTTGCAGATGGCGCACCCCTGGCATTTGTTCAGTTCCCCCCGGAAACGCTTCTCTACCAGCAGATGCAGACGGTCTTTCAAAGCATCCAAACGGATGGTGCCGATAACTTCGTTGACAAAAGCGAACATCAGCAGCAGGCGCGCCTCGCGCACCGGGATACCACGCTGCCGCATATAGAAGAGAGCGCTTTCATCGAGCTGCCCCACCGTAGCGCCGTGACTGCACTTCACGTCATCTGCATAAATCTCCAGCTGAGGCTGGGTGTACATATGTGCATCTCGGGTGGCACAAAGATTGCGGTTGGTCTGTTGCGAACTGGTGTGCTGTGCGTCAGGGCGCACTAAAACCAGACCGGCAAAGGCACCTACAGCCTGCTCGTCAAGGACATACTTATAAAGCTCATTGCTGGTACAGTTGGGCACGGCATGGTCGATTGTCGTATGATTGTCCACATGCTGATTCTTGTCTGCAATGGCCATACCGCACAGATTCAGCTCCGCATGTTCACCGGCAAGCGTCACACAGGTTGTATTCCGTGTAGTTCCGTTGTGCAAGGTCATACCATTCAGCAATACATTACTATTGGCTTCCTGCCTTACATACATATTGCTGATACGTACCGTACTGGTGTGTGTCTCTTCGAGTTCATAAAAATCGAAAATGGCATTCTCACCGGCAAAGATTTCTATCACCTGCGTTGCCAGGAAGTTCACGCCGTCCATCGCATGGTCACACACCAACAAGCGGGCTTGTGCACCCTCCTCCAGAATAATCAGCACACGGCGGTTCACCATAAAATTGACGTCACCACGCAGGATATTCACCAGCTGAATAGGTTTCTCTACCACCACGTTCTTAGGAACATAAAACAGAACGCCGTCTTGTGCAAAAGCGGTGTTGAACGCCGTCACCCCATCCTCTGCCGTATCAGCCAACTTGCCATAATATTTCTTCACCAAATCGGGATGTTTCTCGGCCACCTCCTTCAGGCTGCCGAAGATAACCCCTTCAGGCAGATGGGACTTAGGCAAAGCCCTGCCATAAAAAGCATCGTTCACCACAAAATAAAGAGCAGTGCTCATATTGGGAACATCGCACTTGAACACTTCATAAGGATTCACCGGAATTTCCAACCGGTTCAAGTTCAAGCCATAATCCGGCTCAAAGAACTTGCTGATATCCGTATATTTGTATTTCTCCTCCTTACGGGTGGGAAAGCCCAAGCGCTCAAAGTCAGCAAAAGCAGCGGCACGCGGCGCATTCAGCACCTCGGCACTATGCCGGCATATCATCGCCTCCGTTTGGGAGAAAAGGTCTATGTATTGTTGCTCTACACTCATGTTTTCAGATTATGAGTTTATAATTCACCTGCTTCTTTCCTTATCCAATCGAAGCCACGTGTTTCAATCTCCTTCGCCAATTCCGGTCCACCGGTCTTTACGATACGTCCACCCAGCAGTACATGTACCGTATCGGGTTTGATATAGTCCAACAACCGCTGGTAGTGGGTAATGACCATAGCACTGGTTTCCGCAGTCTTGAGTTTGTTGAAACCGTCGGCCACAATACGCAAAGCATCCACATCCAATCCGGAATCCGTCTCGTCCAAAATAGCAAAAGTCGGTTCCAACATCGCCATCTGGAATATCTCGTTACGCTTCTTTTCACCGCCGCTGAAACCTTCGTTCACGCTACGGTTGGCCAGCTTGTTGTCCAACTCCACAATGGCACGCTTCTCGCGCATCAGCTTCAGGAACTCACTGGCCGACAAAGCAGGCAGATGGCGGTACTTGCGTTGCTCATTCACAGCCGCACGCATGAAGTTCACCATCGACACGCCCGGAATCTCTACCGGAGCCTGGAAAGAAAGAAAGATTCCTTCATGTGCACGGTCCTCAGGACTCATGGCAAGCAAGTCCTTGCCATTAAAGGTAATTGAGCCGCGCGTCACTTCGTAAGCAGGATGGCCAACCAACACATTACTCAACGTACTTTTACCAGCACCGTTCTGTCCCATCAGTGCATGTACTTCTCCATCACGTATGGTCAAGTTGATGCCTTTCAATATTTCTTTGCCATTGATGCTGGCATGCAGGTCTTTTATCTCTAACATCTTTATATTTACTATTTGACTATTTACAATTTACTATTTATAAATCACCCCACGCTTCCTTCCAGCGAAATGGCAAGCAATTTCTGCGCTTCTACGGCAAACTCCATCGGAAGTTTATTCAAAACCTCTTTGGCATAACCGTTCACAATCAGCCCCACGGCATCTTCCGTAGAAATACCGCGCTGATTGCAGTAGAATATCTGGTCCTCACTGATTTTGCTGGTAGTGGCCTCATGCTCCACGATGGCCGTTTCATTGTGAATATCCATGTAGGGGAAAGTATGCGCGCCGCATTTGTCACCAAGTAGCAAGGAGTCGCACTGGCTGTAATTACGAGCATTGTCCGCTTTCTGTGCCACGCGCACCAAGCCGCGGTAAGAGTTTTCGCTCTTTCCGGCAGAAATGCCTTTGCTCACAATGGTGCTCCGGGTATTCTTGCCCAGATGAATCATCTTTGTTCCCGTGTCTGCCTGCTGATGGTTATTGGTTACTGCCACACTATAGAACTCCGCTGTCGAATTGTCGCCGGAAAGGATGCAAGACGGATACTTCCAGGTAATGGCCGAACCTGTTTCCACTTGTGTCCAAGACAGTTTACTGTCCACCCCTTTACAATGGCCACGCTTCGTCACAAAGTTATAGACACCACCCCGGCCCTCGGCATCACCGGGATACCAGTTCTGCACGGTGCTGTATTTCACTTCTGCACGGTCGTGCACTACAATTTCCACAATGGCCGCGTGCAACTGGTTCTCGTCACGCATCGGAGCCGTACACCCTTCCAGATAAGAAACGTACGAATCATCATCCGCCACAATCAAGGTTCTTTCGAACTGCCCCGTATTGCGGGCATTGATGCGGAAATAGGTGGACAACTCCATCGGACAGCGTACCCCCTTCGGGATATAGACAAAAGAACCGTCGGAGAACACCGCCGAGTTCAGTGCCGCAAAGAAGTTGTCACGATAAGGCACCACCGAACCGAGATATTTCTGTACCAAGTCGGGATGCTCGTGTACAGCCTCGCTGAACGAGCAGAAGATGATTCCTTTCTCCATCAGTGTCTCCTTGAAGGTAGTCTTTACAGACACCGAGTCCATAACGGCATCCACAGCCATACCGCTTAACGCCATCTGTTCTTCCAGCGGAATGCCCAGCTTATTGAAAGTCTTTATCAACTCAGGGTCTACCTCATCCATGCTTTTCGGTCCTTCCTTCTTCTTCGTAGGGTCGGCATAGTAGGATATGGCCTGATAATCTATTTCGGGAATGCGGAGATGTGCCCATGTAGGCATCTCCAATGTCAGCCAGTGGCGATATGCCTTCAGGCGGAACTCCAGCAACCATTCCGGTTCTCCCTTCTTCTCAGAGATAAGCCGCACTACATCTTCATTCAGCCCGCGCTCAATGATGTCTGTATGCACGTCGGTCGTGAAACCGTACTTATACTTCTCCTGAGTGAGTTCCTTTACATATTTATTGGGTTCTTCTTGTTGCATCACTTCTATAATTACAAATTATGAATTACAAAATCACGGTTCACGGTATCAGTCAAAGTCTCCGTTTACAATCTGCTCCGTAACCGCCTTTGCTGCGGGAAAGAATATCCCGGCAAACTCTTCCATAGGATAATATAACACTGATTCTTTCTTTTTTGTTTTGCTAATCAGCGTATTGTCTCCGTCTATAAATTCGATGACACCAATCAGCAGGCTCGTCAGCAGGAGGTACTTCAAAGCCCCTAGACCAGCCCCCAACCAATGATTGAGCCAGCCCAGCGAGACGGCCTCCATTGCCCGGGTCAGCAGAGAAGCCACCAGGGAGAAGAGCAAAGGAACAGCCAGCCAGATGAAGACAAATGCCAGTACTTGCGCCACTGTCATAGAGTCTGTCAACATGGGGCACAGCTTCACTGCCAACGAGGCATACAAAGCCTTTGCCGCCAGCAGACCGACAATCAGCCCCAGCAGAGAGGCCAATTGCTTCACAAAACCTTTCATGAAGCCGATGATTGCGCCCAAGCCGAAAGCAGCCAATATGATGATATCTATAATTGCCATAAAATTAATGTACCAATGTGACAATATGCTAATGTGCCAATATGCTAATGGGTCAATGAGCAAATAACTAATATGCAAAATGTGCCAATTGCCCTGCGGCATTTTCTGTACGCGCAGCCAATTGGCACATTAGCATATTTGCACATTATTCAATTATAATGTTTGCTTCACTTCTATTTCTTCGTAAGATTCGATAATATCGCCCACCTTGATGTCGTTGCAGTTTGTCAGGCTGATACCGCACTCGAAGTTGGTACCTACCTCCTTCACGTCGTCCTTGAAGCGCTTCAGGGCATTGATGGCACCCGTAAAGATTACGATACCGTCGCGTATCAAACGGGCCTTGTCGCTGCGTTTCACCTTTCCGGTCTTGACCATGGCACCTGCCACCAGTCCCACCTTCGTGATGTTGAACACTTCGCGCACCTCGATGGTTGCCGTTATCTGCTCCTTCAATGTCGGTGCCAGCATACCTTCCATGGCAGCCTTCACCTCTTCGATGGCATCGTAGATGACGGAGTACTTGCGGATATCCACACCCTCCTGCTCTGCCATCTTGGCGGCAGCACCCGAAGGACGTACCTGGAAACCGACGATAATCGCATCCGAAGCGGCAGCCAGCGAGACATCCGATTCGGAAATCTGACCGACACCCTTGTGGATTACGTTTACCTGCACCTGCTCCGTAGACAGCTTGATTAAAGAGTCGCTCAACGCTTCCACAGAACCGTCCACGTCACCCTTCACAATCACGTTCAGCTCATGGAAGTCACCCAGCGCCAGACGGCGGCCCACTTCGTCGAGCGTCAGCATCTTCTGCGTACGCAAACCTTGTTCACGCTGCAACTGTTCGCGTTTGTTGGCAATCTCGCGTGCTTCCTGCTCCGTTTCGATTACGTGGAACGTGTCGCCAGCAGCAGGTGCACCGTTCAAGCCCAATATCAGGGCAGGTGTAGAAGGACCAGCCTCCTGCATGCGTTGGTTACGCTCATTGAACATAGCCTTCACCTTACCGTAGCTGGTACCCGCCAGCACGATGTCGCCCATTTTCAAGGTACCGTTGGAAACGAGTACCGTAGCCACATAGCCACGACCCTTATCCAATGAGGACTCGATAATGGAACCGGTAGCACGGCGGTTCGGGTTTGCTTTCAACTCCAGCATTTCTGCTTCGAGCAGCACTTTCTCCATCAACTCGGGTACACCGATACCCTTTTTGGCAGAGATATCTTGCGACTGATACTTACCGCCCCACTCTTCCACCAAGAAGTTCATGGCAGCCAGCTCTTCCTTAATCTTGTCGGGGTTGGCAGTCGGTTTATCAATCTTATTGATTGCAAATACAATAGGAACACCCGCAGCCATGGCATGGTTGATGGCTTCCTTTGTCTGCGGCATCACGTTGTCGTCAGCAGCCACAATGATGATGGCAATATCCGTAGCTTTGGCACCACGGGCACGCATGGCGGTAAACGCCTC
>ENA-OPJP01000469-OPJP01000469.1-human-gut-metagenome-genome-assembly--contig:-NODE-469-length-11886-cov-2.194489_pt1 | contig 11886 bp, 10 predicted proteins | sample MGYA00241417_ERZ501664 | MGnify/ENA primary metagenome ERZ501664 (study PRJEB25962, sample SAMEA2042200) | human gut metagenome | biome: human gut; feature: human-associated habitat; material: faeces...
CGCCCTGCGCGGGGTATGCGAGGTCAATCCTGCTGATGTCTCTATCGTATTTTCCAACATACTGCACCCCAATATACCATTTACTGATTTATACGAATTCATCAAAAACAAATTTATAAAATGAACTGGTTATCATCACTATTAGGCAACCTGAATTACGGAACGATATTCTTCCTGATGTTGCTGGAGAGCACCGTTATCCCCGTACCGTCAGAGCTGGTCGTATCGCCCGCAGCTTATCATGCAGCCGGAGGAAACCTCAATGTATTTCTTGTCATACTGTTTGCAACGATAGGCGCCGACTGCGGTGCTACTATCAATTACTTTGCAGGTTATTACTTAGGACGTCCAATCATCTATCGCTTTGCCAACAGCAAGTGGGGACGCATGTGCCTGCTCAATCAGCAAAAGGTAGAGAAGAGCGAGAAGTTCTTCTACGACCACGGAGTCATCGCCACGCTTACCGGCAGACTGCTCCCAGGCATACGTCACCTTATCTCTATCCCCGCCGGTCTTTCCAAGATGAAATTCTGGAAGTTCATCCTTTACACCACCATCGGCGCCGGTCTGTGGAACTGCATCCTGGCACTGCTGGGATGGTATCTGCACTCAGTGGTTCCCGAGCAGGAACTCAACGACAAGATTATGGAATATGGAGAGTATATCAAGTTGGGCATCATCGCCCTTGTGGGTATCGCCATCGTGTACTTCGTCGCCAAATGGCTTCTTAAGAAAAAGAAGTAAGCATTATCAACCATAGAAAAAGCATCAATCCCGCTTGGATTGATGCTTTTTCTATTTTATCAAGCCACTGTATCGGCCCTGATTATCCTTCGCCGCTAAACTGGCGGATGCGCTGTTCTTCTGACAATTTGCAAATCAACAGCACACCATCTTTCTCTGCTACGATATAGTTGTCCAACCCCTGGATAACCACTTGCTTCTGCTGCAAGGTATGCACCACACAGTTGTGACTTTCATACATCTCAATCTTCTCGCCGATGAGCGTATTTCCATAGAGGTCGTGCTTGGTCTGCATCTGCAGACTTCCCCACGTGCCCAAGTCACTCCAACCGAAGTCGGCCGGGCAGACGAAGATTTCCTCAACACGCTCCATGATGGCGTAGTCTACAGAGATATTCTCGCACTCTGGATAGACTGCATTAATCATCTGCTGCTCATCTGCCGTTCCGTAGACCGGCATCAGGTTCTCAAATATCTTGGCTATTGCGGGCTGATACACTCTGAATGCGTTGACGATAGTGCTGACACTCCAGATAAAGATACCGGCATTCCAGAAGTAGTCGCTCTCTTTGATATATTCCTGAGCGGTTTCAAGATTGGGTTTCTCCTTGAACTTGTCAACACGGAAGATTTTCTTCTGACGCAAAGAACTGACACTCAGGTCGGCCTTGATATAGCCATACCCCGTCTCCGGACGATTGGGCTTCATGCCCAAGGTTACGATGGCATCAGAATCCTGGGTGAAGTCCATGCAGAGCTTGATGATGCGGCGGAACTCTTCGACATCGGTCACGATATGGTCACTGGGAGTAACCACCACATTGGCCTTGGGGTCCTTTGACTTGATGCGCCAGCTCACATAGGCTATACACGGAGCTGTATTTCGCCTACATGGCTCTTGCAGGATATTCCCATAGGGGATTTCAGGAAGCTGCTGATGCACCAGCTCTACATATTTCTGATTGGTAACCACCCAAATGTTCTCTGGGGAGAAACCACTGAAACGCTCGTAAGTGAGTTGAAGCAATGATTTGCCAACACCTAACACGTCGATAAACTGTTTAGGTCTCTCGGATGTACTCATTGGCCAGAATCTGCTACCCACGCCACCAGCCATAATCACAAGGTGATTGCTACTCTTACTCATTATTTTCATATTTAGTATAACTTTACAAATGTATGAAAATAATTTCAAATGGAAAAAGAAAAGGGTGAATATTTTCTAAAATAGAGACAGCGACGTGTCTTCTTCGGATGCAGGTGAGGTTTCTTCTTGCTGGAGTTCGTCAAACTGCAATTGCAACTGTCGGAACACTTCAGAATTGAGATTCAGACAATACGTGCCTCTATGCGTACCTTTTCTGATGACAGAATCGGTCTTTTTGGAGTTGCGTATGAGATAAGAGGAAACCTGTTTGCGGACGAGATCATAATCGAGAGGCTCAAAAAAGGAATTGTTTGCATTGAAGACATAGCGGGAGATATCCTTGACAGCAAGCCCATCCTCTCCAGCTGCAAACAAAAGGTCTATGATTATTTTCTCGTAATTCATGTGGAATCATTAAAAAAGGTCACACTTAACTGAAAGTAAGTGTGACCCTTTCTTCATATGTTTTAATTTATGCAAGAGCAACCTTGTTGTCCTCGTCTTTGATTTTGCCTTCCTTGAAAAGCCATCCCATTCCTACGAGGACTTCATCCTCAGTAATGTTGGCCAACTTGGCAATCTCTGCTATTGTCAGCGCCTTCTCTGCTGTTGCAAGAGCCTGATATACATCACCAGCCTTGAAACCTACGTTCTCTGCTGTCAGTACAACTACACTCTTCGAAGCAACCTTCTTAACTGTTGATTTTTTTGTCGTTGCAGTCTTCTTGGTTGCAACAGCTTTTGTTGTTTTCTTTTCTGTCATAATTTAGTAAATATTTAACCTTACGTCACTCTATCTTTCTATCTTGTAACTTTTTGTAATGCAAAGATAACAATTTATCTGACTTACCAGCAAATATATGTACGAAAATATGACAAAATCGAGAACTTTTGTAATTTTATTTTATCAATCTTGACTCAAATCAACGGAGATTTTAAGTTCTTCCAACTGTTTGGAAGCCAGCTGGGAAGGCGCATCGAGCATCACGTCACGTCCAGAATTGTTCTTGGGGAAGGCGATACAATCGCGGATAGAATCGAGACCAGCCATGATAGAGACGAAGCGGTCGAGACCGAAAGCGAGACCAGCGTGGGGAGGTGCACCATACTTGAAGGCGTTCATCAGGAAGCCGAACTGAGCCTCTGCACTCTCCTTGGTAAAGCCCAATATCTTGAACATCTTCTCCTGAAGGTTGGAGTCATGGATACGGAGCGAACCACCACCGACCTCGATGCCATTGCAGATGAAGTCGTAAGCCTTGGCACGCACGCGCTCGGGATGTTCATCCAAGAGAGGAATATCATCAGGGTTGGGCATGGTGAAGGGGTGGTGGGTTGCCATGAGACGCTGCTCCTCTTCTGACCACTCAAAGAGAGGGAAGTCTACTATCCACAGACACTCAAACTTATTCTTGTCGCGCAAGCCAAGACGCTCACCCATCTCAAGACGGAGTGCGCAGAGCTGTGTGCGCACCTTGTTGGCAGGACTGCCGCTCAATATCAGAACCAAATCGCCATCCTTGGCACCGGTCTTTTCCTTGACTTCGGCCAGCACTTCTGCGCCATAGGACTTGTCTACAGAGCTCTTTACCGAGCCATCTTCGTTGTACTTGATGTACACGAGACCCTTTGCGCCCACCTGAGGACGCTTTACGAAGTTGGTGAGTTCGTCAAGCTGCTTGCGGGTGTAGTTGGCACAACCGGGCACACAAATCGCACCGATATAGGCAGCCTCGTTGAACACGGAAAAGTCTGCCTTGCCATCAAACACATCCTTGAGCTCGACAAATTCCATGCCGAAACGCAGGTCGGGCTTGTCGGAACCGAAGCGGCGCATGGCCTCATTCCATGTCATCTGCTGCAACTTGGCGGGAAGGTCTACACCTCTAACCTCCTTGAACAGCATGCGGCACATATCCTCGAACAGAGAGATAACATCCTCCTGGTCTACGAAACTCATCTCACAATCGACCTGAGTAAACTCGGGCTGACGGTCGGCACGCAGGTCCTCGTCGCGGAAGCACTTGGCTATCTGGAAATAGCGGTCGAAGCCTGCTACCATAAGGAGCTGCTTCAGGGTCTGAGGGCTCTGAGGGAGAGCATAGAACTGACCGGGATTCATACGAGAGGGAACCACGAAGTCGCGGGCGCCTTCAGGAGTAGAACCGATAAGTATTGGAGTTTCAACCTCTATGAACTGCTGTGCATCGAGGAAGTTGCGGATAAGTATCGTCATACGGTGACGCAGCTCCAGATTGCTACGCACCACATTGCGTCGAAGGTCGAGATAGCGGTACTTCATACGCAGGTCGTCGCCACCGTCGGTATTGTCCTCGATGGTGAAGGGAGGCACAGCACTGGGGCTAAGCACAGCGAGCTCAGACACGAGGATTTCGATATCACCCGTAGCAATCTTATCATTTTTGCTCTGTCGTTCACCGACAACACCCTTAGCCTGGATGCAGTATTCACGACCCAAGCGATTGGCCTGCTCACACAAAGCAGCATTAACAGATTCGTTGAAAACAAGCTGGGTTATACCATAACGGTCACGCAAATCGACAAAGGTCATACCACCCATCTTGCGTACTTTCTGTACCCAACCAGCCAAGGTAACTTCGACTCCATTATCGGCAAGACGAAGTTCGCCACATGTTTTTGTTCTATACATAAAGATATATATTAATTCTTTATGCAAAATTACTATATTTGAAGATAACAACAAAACAAAAAACTAATTAATATTCAAACGTATCAACTAAAATGCTAAATAGTGGACGGCGCAAGACCGACTTCGCTTGCTTTTCCCCTGCCACCGGACTGGATATGGCTATAGCCGACACCATGCAAACCTGCAAGCCAATGACCGTAATGGCATCAAAGTATGGTGTGGGCAGTTATAAAGTAAATGCAAAGCATGAAATCAGAAAATCAAAGTTAGCATCACAGGTTGCGCGATTGGCAACAACAATTTCAAACCCTGAAAACAAGAATATTGCCATCGGGGCATTATTGTCACGAGAAGCGAAGAAGATAGGGGCAAAGCGCGACGCTTATTCGACAATGAAAGAATAAAAAAAAGCCTTTCAGGAATTGGCTCCCGAAAGGCTTATTTATAATGATGTTAGTCTTATGCGTTAGAATGTGTACTTCAGACCAAGCTGACCACGCCAGCGGCTGTAGTAAGACTGTGGATACTTGATGACATAGTCTGGAGTGCTGAGGAACTGGAACTTGCCACCATCGTAGGTCAGAGGAGAAATCAACTCGTTAGAATAAGTTGTTCCGTAGGTACGGCCCCAATCCTTGTTGAGGAGGTTGCCCACATTGAGGATGTCAAGAGACAACTCGAGAGAGTGTACCTGCTTGCCCACCTTCACGCTCATCTTCTCAGCTACGTGGAAGTCGAAGTGGTTCTCGAAAGGCAGGTTGTCTGCGTTGCGCTTGAAGTATTCGCCACGATGATCCTTGAGATAAGGAGTCTTGGCCAACCATGCCTTCAGGTTCTGACGCTGCAGTTCCTCGGTATAGTTGCCCTGAGCCTTGAAGGGCATCAGGTCGATCTGCTCGTCAGTAGGAATGAACATCAGGTCATTGCCACGACCGTTGTCGCCATTGAGGTCTCCGCTATACAACATAGAATAAGGTGAACCGCTTCTGCCCTGGTAGATAACACCGATAGTAGTGGTGAAGTTCTTATTGTTGGCAATGTGGAAACGATAGAAAGCAGATGCCTTGATCATGTGGGGCAGATTGTAGGCACTGTAACCCAACTCAGGAGCATTGGAGAAACGATATGTAGAGGTGTTGTTCCAGTTGCTGGCAGCCTGAGAAGAAGTGGCAGGACAAAGGCTCTTAGACTGTGTGAAGGTGTAAGAAGCAGCAAGGTCAAGACCGAAGTCGAAGCTCTTTTCTGCCTTCAGTGAGAGGCTGTAAGAATAACCCTTGTTGCTGTTCTTAAGAGCATAGATGTTAGAGAAAGGCAGACCCTTGGTCACGCGCTCGTACATAGGACGATTGTCCCAATACATACCTGTCACGTCGCCGAATGTCTTGCCGGTCTCAGCATAAGCAATGTTCTGATAATATACATCGTTCAGTGTCTTGCTGTAGATTGCCTCCGCAGTCCAGTCGATGCCAAGAGCCTTGAAATCTACACCGAGGTTGGCACGAAGGTTCTGGGCAAACTTGAAGTCCTTATCAAAGACATTGATGGTCTGGTTACCGCTGCTGGCGTTGAGCAGCTGACCGTTCTCTGCCTGCTTGTTGGGGTCCAGAATCAACGTAATCTTATCGTTGCGCTTTACATTGTAAGAAGACATCTGGATACCGGTATTGGAGAAGCTGTTGCTCAACCATACGAAAGGTACACGACCGGTGAAGATACCCACACCACCACGTACGATGAGCTTGTGCCTGTTGTCCTTATCCCAACGGAAGCCTACGCGGGGGCTCCACATAGGAGTGCTATTCAGCTTGTTGTTGGTCTTGTAGCCATAACCATTCTGGGCTGCCCACTCATTGAAAGGAGCATTCTCAGAAGGAGTATCGAAGAACAAGGGGAGGTCCATACGCAGACCATAGGTGAGCTGCAGAGAGTTAGAGATATCCCACTTGTCCTGGATGTAGAAACCTAACTGGGCAGAACCGAACTTGGCTCTCCAACGGGCATTGCCTGTAACGTCTACATTGGCCTGCTGGAAGTAATACTGGTTGATATATTTACCGATACCGGGAGTGCCAGCCTTGAAACCTTCATAATAGCTGAAGAAATCATCGGGATTCTGGAAATAATATGAACCAAAGAGATTGGGGATAAAGAGGTTTGAGAAGCTATACGCCTCGTTGTGTGTACCCATAGTGATGGTATGGTTGCCCTTATACCATGTCAAGTTGTCCTCGAAGGTAAATACGTCCTGATCAAGACCATTGGCCATAGAGTTGTACTCATTACCGATGTTTACAGAACCATTGTTATTACCTACCTTTGAAATCTGGATGGCTGGGAATGGGTTACCAGAAGTACGAGCATCACGAACCATTACATAAGAAGCACGAAGCTCATTGCTCAACACAGGGCTGAGACGAGACTGGAGCTCGGCCATGATGGTATTGGTATTGGACTTGTACTCATAGATGTGGTCGCCAGTGTTCAGAGTAGCGATACCGCCGCCACCCTTCATAGAACGGGCGTTGACATAGCTCCAGCGAACAGACAACTTATTGAAGTCGTTGATGTTCCAGTCCAACTTGACACTTGCCTTGTTGCTCCAAGTGCGCATATCGGGGTTGGCATAGACACCATTGTAGTCATAACCCTGTCGTTGTGCCATATCCTTGACAGCGTCAAGAATCTTCACAGCCAGATCGGCATCTACCTTGGAGCCACCGGTACCCAGTCCATAGTCATTAGGATATGACTTGTCTGAGCTCTCGAAGTTGGCGAAGAAGAACAGCTTGTCCTTGATGATGGGACCGCCCAAAGTGAAACCGAACAATGACTCGCTCTCTTTAGAATAAGGTGCAGCGTAAGTTCCATCATGGTTCAGGAAGTGACGACCTACGAGTTTTTCGTTGTTGCCATAGATATAAGCACTACCATGGAAGGTGTTGGTACCGCTCTTAGTGATAGCATTGATAGCACCGCCGGTAAAACCGCTCTGACGAACGTCAAAGGGAGCGATATTGATCTGAATCTGCTCAATGCTTTCCATCGAAACAGGCTGTGTATTAGCCTGACCACCGTTACTACCATTGTAGGTAAGACCGAAAGCGTCGTTGTTCATTACACCGTCAATCTGGAAAGCGTTGTAACGGGTATTTGTACCGGCAAAAGACATAGAACCCACCTGCTCATTTGAATTGATTTGGGGATTAAGGCGCGCAATGTCGGCGATGCTGTGGGTAATGGTAGGCATATTGGCTATCTGTGTAGCATTGATGCTCTGTGCCGCACCTGTCTTGGTGGCATTAAGACCTGCCTTGCCAGCAACGACAACCTCGTCGAGCATCTTGGCATCTTCTTCCAACGAACAAGAAAGGTTCTGTGATTCACCCAACAACAAGCTAACCTTGTTGAAAGTCTTGGTCTGATGGCCGATATAAGATATCTCTACCTTATAGGGTCCGCCAGGACGCATACCCGGAATGTTAAATCTTCCGTGAACATTAGTAACGGCACGATACACGGTACCAGATGGCTGGTGGGTTGCGGTAACTGAAGCACCGATAACCTCATCACCCTGAGAGGTAACCTTACCATTAATACCTGAAGTCGTAATTTGTGCCATAATCGATGTTGTAAAGGCCAACATCATTAAAGCAATAATGGTTAAACGTTTCAACATATTATAAAAGTTAAGTTAAAATACTACTCAGCGTAGTAACTATTGTTAATATTTGGTGCAAATATAGGTATTTTTTTTTAATTAATCATAAAGAGCGCGTTAAAATTATGATACAACGCCGTTATTTCGCCTTTTACTATACCAGATCTGTTGGATACGGTTATGAATGACGATAAAATTGAGCATTGAAAGCAGCAAAACGACACCTACACCTAATGCAATCATGAGCATCGGTGACGACTTGTCCAACGAGGGTGACAATGCCAACAAATAATCATAATAATACCCCCTCAATATGAACACTGCACAGATGGAAACGAGAAGTATGCCGACATTGAGCACCAGGGTAAGCATCTGATAGGGCCATGCCACGGAGCGCGTGGTATATCCTATCAACAGCAGGTTCTCCAGCTTGTCCTCATTCTTCTGGACGAGCAAGAAGATGCTCAACAAGAGGATGTAGAAGCTCAATGCAGAGATGAGAGCGCCGACAACCATAACGAGAGCTACAACCAACTTGAGAAAATATGCAGTCTTCTCATTGTTCATCTGGTCGCTGTCGACCTCATAGCCGTGGTCTTCGAGATATGAGGTAACCTCCTTGCTGGCAGGATTGTCAAAATGGACAAGAATACGTGATGGCTGGGAGTGGGATTGAGAACTGAAGTTGCGGTTAGTCCAATCCATAAACGACTGAGGCACAAGTATGGAACTGATCTTATTAGAGAAACCAATCAGTTTGCCCGTGAACACCTCTTTCTTGCCATCTCCCTGAACAAAGAGAGAGATGTCGACCATACCAAGAACGCCATCGGAGAGCGTAGGCAGCGAATGGGACTTGGCAAAGCCGAAATTATACATTGTTATATATGACCTCGGCAGAAGTACGGGCACTACCCTATCGCCCTCAGCATAATTCCACTGACTCTTGTCGATATCAACAAATTCGTCGGGTACGCTTTCGAAATATACTTCGGAATTGAAAATTGTGTTGCCTTCAATCGACATGGTCGCATTGGCATGATACTCGTTGGATGAAAACACGCCCAAAGATTCTACAAACGGCTGGCTTCGCAGGTCTTCGACGTCATCTGGAGAAAAGAGATTGGTCTGGCCAGAAACGACACTTGACGAGCGGACGGCCTTGGTCAATACCACCTGGTCATCGTTCATGAAACTGTCTTCGCCTGTGAAACAGGGAAGCACATCAATATAGAACTGGAATCCCAAAAGAATGATGGTCAAGCCAACGAGATTGGCAAAGAAGAATCCCAACAGTTGGCCTTTACTTATATGTTTGCTCAGTAACTTCCAAATCAAATTCATTTTCAGCAATCTTTAGAAATCTACAAACAGAATACCTTGTCATAATCCAAATCCATGTGCTTGCCAATACTGGTAACGATGACGCCCGCCCCCTGACGGCGTGCTTCCTCCATCATGAGCGATGCCATAACCGCAGCATTTTCGTCGTCAAGATGGCTGATGGGTTCGTCGGCGACAAGGAAATCAAACGGTTGGGCCAAGGCTCGCATAAGAGCCACACGCTGCTGTTGCCCAAAGGACATATTGGCGATAGGGGTATCCAACTTGTCTGATATGCCTAACATCTCGAACCACTGGTTTACCTGAGAGGCCGTAACATGATGGGTAAGAGAGTTTTTAATCATCACATTGTCATGGGCAGACAATTCGGGGAACAACCGGAGTTCCTGAAACAAATGGCTGATACCGGAACGGCGCACATCAACCCACTGCTGCATACTGAAGGTGGTCGTGGGTGTATCGTCGAACAGCAATTCGCCGGTATAATCCTGGCGATAACCGATAAGATAACTGCAGAAGGTGCTCTTGCCTCTGCCACTATGGGCTTCCACCAAATAAGTCTTGCCCTTTTCCAAGGTCACATCCTGGTTCCACACATCGGATTTCAGGTCAGCACAACTGGAAAAGACATGAGGAACGACGCTTTTTAACCGAATCTGTTTCATCATTTTACTGTTAAGACCATCAACTGTCTGTTGCCCAATGCCGTGTGGACACTCTGAAGCAATGGCAGCGGTGCTACGCGCTGCAATTCGGCAAGGTTCACGAGCATAGCAGCCCTTTTCCCCTTTAGCACTGCATCCCATTGCCCGTGTTGTGCAACTTCCTTATATGGAATGCCCATGAAGAACGTTCCATCTTCGGCTACGCCGATAGGCTTCTCGCTCATATCGGCAGGTACAAACTGATGCCAGTCGGCTGTCAGCCGTGAAACAAGCAGATGAAGTTGGCTGGAATGAGTAGGAACACTGACCAGCATCTCTCCCGATGAGGTGTCAAATATCTTCCTGTAATTGATATCAGAACCAACGTTCAAGGCGGAGAAGAGTTTGTCAAAATCGTTTTTCCCCTGGGTAAGCTCCGTCATCGTTGTCTTGCTGTTCAAGAGGATTGACACAAAGTTATGCTCGTCTATATATGACGCATATTTGCCACGAAGAATATCCATCTGGCGGAGCTGGTAATCTCTGATGGTCTCATCATCCTTGTGGTTCTTTGCAAATATGGCTCCATCGACCTGAACATAATCGCTGCTGACAGAAATGCCTGCACGATAATACAGTTGGTTGGCATCCATATCCTTGGGCACACAAAGCATCAGTGACGAGCGCATCAGTTCGGGAAGGGAAGTCATGGCAGCAACCATAGCCATAGGCTCCTGAATGGAGTCAAGCTGATGAACCAAGTCGGAGGCACGCAAACCTTTGTCGGCATCCTGCTTGAGATAGCTGACCATTTTAACCATAAGATTGCGCTGCTCGCCCGCAGTGACGGGACCCATCACAAGCAGAGACTTGGCATTGAAACCCCCTACCCAGGAACTGCCCAAAACGGAGAATGTACATTCGCGGAAATCGGTGAGTTTGAAACCGTTTTTGCCCATAAGCTCCCTGAGGTTGTCCTCATCGGACACACAGCAACAAAGGCCATAAAAACCTTCGGGAGACTCAAAGGCATAAACCTTTTGGGCAAGGTCTATGCCGCGGGTAGTCATATTGTGGATATGGAAAAGAGAACGCATAAAGACATTGCTATCCATACCCTTGTATTTCATCAAATCAACGGATACCACCAAGGGACTTTTCTTGGGAACGGCATCCATATAATCATCGCTGTCTGAACACGAAACAATCAACGTGCTCAGCAAAATGAATAAAAATGCGAGCTTCTTCATTGTTATATATTAATAAGGTGTCTATTTCCTAAGAGACAACTGAGCCATGGTTACGGCCATGAGACCAGCCGTTTCGGTGCGCAAACGGAAGTCGCCAAGAGATATAGACTGATAACCGTTGGCGATGGCGGCGCGAACCTCATCGATAGAGAAATCGCCTTCGGGGCCAACAAGAACCGTACAGTCTCCAGCCGCCCCGTCGGCTGTAAGCAGGGTAAACAAATCGAGTCGTGGCACCTCATTATAGCAATGCGCTATAAACTTGCGGCCGGTTCGTGGTTGCTGGATAAAGGTGTTGAAGTCAACCATTTCGTGTACGACTGGCTTAAATGGCTTTCGGCTCTGCTTCATGGCCGAAACGACTATCTTGTCCAAACGCGCGGTGTTGACAACTTTGCGTTCGGAAAAAGCGCACTTGAGTAGGGAAA
>ENA-OPJP01000494-OPJP01000494.1-human-gut-metagenome-genome-assembly--contig:-NODE-494-length-11561-cov-1.761429_pt1 | contig 11561 bp, 10 predicted proteins | sample MGYA00241417_ERZ501664 | MGnify/ENA primary metagenome ERZ501664 (study PRJEB25962, sample SAMEA2042200) | human gut metagenome | biome: human gut; feature: human-associated habitat; material: faeces...
CAGTGGTTACCGCTCCAGTAGAAGTAAAGGTGGTGGAAAGTGCACCTGCCGGCATGCGTCAGGAAAAGGTGACTGTGGTATCAGGTGGTACCAGCTTGAAAACCTTTAGTGTAGTTTGCGGAGCTTATAGCGTGAAAGCTAATGCGGAAGGTGTGAAGCAGGCATTGGTGAATGAAGGCTATACTGCTATGGTGGTTTACAATGCAGAAAGAAACCTGTATCGTGTAGTTATCGGTACATTCGATGACAGAGCATCCGCCGAGAATCTGCGTGACTCTTTCAAAGCTAAACATCCTTCGAATGATGACTTCCAGAAGGCATGGTTGCTGTATAGCATCAATTAATAGAATTCTTTTTGGTAATTCATAACAGAAAGGAATGTATGTTTCCTTTCAAGATGAGGCAGTAACTGCGAAGTTACTGCCTTTTTCATGATATGCCGAAAGAATGTGAAGGCTGGCGCTGTCGCGTGTTTGGTTTGGCAAAACAAAGTGTTTCCTTTAACAGAACAGTTTGTTTCAAGCAGGAGAACACTTTGTTTCATTAACAGAACATCTCGTTCTATCGCATAAAAACAAAATGTTTTTATATACTGAAACAACTTGTTTTTAAAGGTTGAAACAAAGTGTTCAGTACTGTGAACTAACGGACTAATTGAGAAAAGACCCAGATAAACTCATGTTGTCACAGTCTCTTTAGTTCCTCTTCCTTCGTGAATATTTCACTCTATTTCTCTGCTCCGGATTGATTTTTCTGATTGTGAAAAGTGCTTATAATATTCTCTCTTTCGTTTAAAAGAAGTTATAAAACAAGAGGTGGAAACTTTTAGACCTGAAAAAGTTTTTAATTTTGTGCCTTATCTTTGAGAAGAATATAGTATGGAACGACGATATATACTGAATGCGATTGATGCCGCTTTGCAGGCTGGCGAGAAAATTCTTTCCATTTACGATGATCCGGCATCGGATTTTCAGGTAGAAAAAAAAGCGGATAATTCTCCTCTTACTATTGCCGACCGTAAGGCTCATGAAACTATCTGCCGTTTTTTGGCTGATACACCTTTCCCTCTGCTAAGCGAGGAAGGCAAACATTTGCCTTTTTCGGAACGACGGAGTTGGGAAACTTTATGGATTGTAGACCCTTTGGACGGTACGAAGGAGTTCATCAAGAGGAACGGTGAGTTCACAGTGAATATAGCTTTGGTGCATCACTCAGTACCGGTAATGGGAGTCATTTATGTGCCGGTAAAAAAGGAGCTCTATTTTGGAGTGCATGATTCGGGTGCTTATAAGCTATCCGGTATTACTGCACGTGATGGAATGTCGTGGGATGAACTGCTTGTGAAAGCTGTCCGGCTGCCGGAAACAAGCGTGCACGAACGGTTTGTAATTGTGGCTTCCCGTTCGCATCTGACGCCCGAGACAGAAGATTATATCGAGAAAATGAAATGCAGCCATGCGGAAGTTGAGCTTATATCAAGTGGAAGTTCCATCAAGATTTGTCTGGTAGCTGAAGGCAAGGCTGATGTATATCCTCGTTTTGCCCCTACGATGGAATGGGATACGGCGGCTGGGCATGCTATTGCACGTGCTGCCGGAATGGAAATTTATCAGGCGGGGAAGGAAGAACCTTTGCAATATAATAAGGAGGATTTGCTGAATCCGTGGTTTATCGTAGAACCCAAGCATACCGAAATAAAATAACGACTTTATGACATTTGAGATATTGTTTGTGCTGCTGGCATTGTTGGGCATGGTGATTGCCTTGGTTCTGGATAAAATGCGTCCGGGCATGGTGCTCTTTTCTGTCGTAGTATTGTTCTTGTGTGCAGGTATCCTCACTCCTAAGGAGATGCTGGAAGGGTTCAGTAATAAGGGGATGATGACTGTTGCCATGCTGTTTTTGGTCAGTGAAGGCATCAGGCAATCGGGTGCTTTGGGGCAAGTAATCAAGAAGCTGCTTCCCCAAGGTAAGACTACGGTCTTTAAAGCGCAGTTCCGTATGTTGCCCACCATTGCTTTTATTTCAGCTTTTCTAAACAATACTCCGGTGGTTGTTATCTTTGCTCCCATTATCAAGCGTTGGGCCGAATCTGTAAAATTGCCTGCTACCAAGTTCCTTATACCCCTTTCTTATGTGACGATACTTGGCGGAATCTGCACCCTGATAGGGACGTCGACCAATCTGGTGGTGCATGGTATGATATTGGAAGCCGGATATGAAGGCTTTACTATGTTCGAGTTGGGTAAAGTGGGCATTTTCGTCGCGATTGCAGGCATCCTTTATCTGTTCGCTTTTTCCTCAAGGCTTTTGCCGGATGTTCGTACGGATGCGGTAAAGCTAGATGAGGAACCGGAGGAGCATGGAGATTTACATCGGGTGGAAGCTGTACTCGGCGCCCGTTTTCCCGGTATCAACAAGAAACTTGGTGATTTTAACTTCAAGCGGCATTATGGGGCCGAAGTGAAGGAGATTAAGCGTAGCGGTCAGAGCATTGTCGGAAATCTGGAAAATGAATATCTCCGCGAAGGGGATACGCTGGTGGTGATGGCTGATGACTCTTTTGTAAAGACCTGGGGGGAATCTTCGGTGTTCGTGTTGCTGGCCAATGGCAAGGATACGGAACCGGTGCCCGGAAAGGGAAAGCGCTGGTTTGCCTTGGCTTTGCTGATATTGATGATAGTGGGTGCAACGGTTGGTGAACTTCCGGTTGTCAAGGAAGCTTTTCCGGAAATCAAGTTGGATATGTTTTTCTTCGTTTCCATTACTACTATCATTATGGCCTGGACAAAGATATTTCCGGCCCGCAAGTATACCAAATATATATCTTGGGATATTCTGATAACGATTGCTTGTGCTTTTGCTATCAGCAAGGCGATGGTGAATTCCGGAGTGGCAGATGCTGTGGCGCGTTTCATTATAGGCATGAGCCATCATTATGGCCCCCACGTGTTGCTGGCTGCTGTGTTTATCATAACGAACTTGTTTACAGAACTGATTACGAACAATGCGGCCGCGGCACTCGCTTTCCCGTTGGCACTTTCCATCTCTTCACAGATGGGAGTCAGTCCGATGCCTTTCTTCGTTGTAATTTGTATGGCGGCTTCTGCCAGCTTCTCCACTCCTATAGGGTATCAGACTAATTTGATTGTACAAGGTATCGGTAACTATAAGTTCACGGATTTTGTACGCATCGGGTTACCTTTGAATATCATTACTTTCCTGATATCCATTTTCTTGATTCCTTTAATTTGGCCATTTTAAAAAAAGAAGAAATAATAACATATGGAAGAAAACAACCACATATATCCGATATTTGACAAAATGCTGATGCGGAAAGACAAAGAAGACTTGTTGAAGCAGCACAGCGTGATGGTTTGGTTTACCGGCTTGAGCGGCTCCGGCAAAAGTACGATAGCCATTGCCTTGGAGCGCGAACTTCATAAAAGAGGATTGCTTTGCCGTATCCTGGATGGTGACAACATCCGCAGTGGCATCAACAATAACCTCGGTTTTACGGAGGCCGACCGTGTGGAGAATATCCGGCGTATAGCCGAAGTTTCCAAACTCTTTCTTGATACGGGTGTTATAACAATCGCGGCTTTTATCAGTCCTAATAACGATATTCGTGAAATGGCGGCTGATATTATCGGACAAGACGATTTTCTGGAAGTTTATGTCAGTACCCCGCTTGAAGAGTGTGAACGCCGTGACGTGAAGGGACTTTATGCCAAGGCACGTAAGGGAGAAATCAAGAATTTTACTGGTATTTCCGCGCCTTTTGAGGAGCCGGCTCATCCGGCTCTGACGTTGGACACCTCTGTTCTCAGCCTGGAAGAATCGGTCAATAAACTGTTGGAACTCATTTTACCAAGAATTCAGAAGAAATAAGATATAATGAAAGAAGAATATAAATTGAGCCATTTGAAGGAACTCGAAGCAGAGTCCATTCATATTATCCGTGAAGTGGCAGCGGAGTTTGAAAATCCGGTGATGCTGTATAGTATCGGCAAGGATTCTTCGGTTATGGTGCGCTTGGCCGAAAAGGCGTTTGCTCCCGGCAAAGTGCCGTTCCCGTTGATGCACATCGATTCCAAGTGGAAGTTTAAGGAGATGATACAGTTCCGTGACGAGTATGCCAAGAAGTATGGTTGGAACCTGATAGTGGAAAGCAATATGGAAGCTTTCAATGCAGGTGTCGGACCTTTTACGCATGGCAGCAAGGTGCATACGGACTTGATGAAAACGCAGGCTTTGCTCCACGCATTGGATAAGTATAAGTTTGATGCGGCATTCGGTGGCGCTCGCCGCGACGAGGAGAAGTCACGCGCCAAAGAGCGTATTTTCTCTTTCCGCGACAAGTTCCATCAATGGGACCCCAAAAATCAGCGTCCTGAATTGTGGGATATTTATAACGCCCGGGTACATAAAGGAGAGAGTATCCGCGTATTTCCGTTAAGTAATTGGACGGAGCTGGACATCTGGCAATATATACGTTTGGAAAACATCCCTATTGTGCCGTTGTATTTTGCCAAGGAACGTCCTTGTGTGGAGATTGACGGAAATCTGATAATGGCGGATGACGACCGCTTGCCGGAACAGTACCGCGACCAGATAAAGATGCGTATGGTGCGTTTCCGTACGCTGGGTTGCTGGCCGTTGACCGGTGCTGTGGAAAGCGATGCCGATACCATCGAGAAGATTGTCGAGGAAATGATGACCACCACCAAGAGTGAACGGACGACCCGTGTCATTGACTTCGACCAAGACGCAAGCATGGAGCAGAAGAAGCGCGAGGGATACTTCTAAAGGAATTAAAAATTAAGAATTAAAAATTAAATCATTAAGGATGAACGATTCTACACTTGATATAAAGGCTTTTCTTGATAAGGATGAGCAGAAAGACTTGTTGCGCTTACTGACTGCCGGTTCTGTGGATGACGGAAAATCCACATTGATAGGCCGTCTGTTGTTCGACAGCAAGAAACTATATGAGGACCAGCTGGACGCACTGGAACGCGACAGCAAGCGCATGGGAAATGCCGGCGACCACATTGACTACGCCCTTTTGCTGGACGGCTTGAAGGCGGAGCGCGAACAAGGCATCACCATCGACGTGGCATACCGCTACTTCTCGACCAACAATCGTAAGTTTATCATTGCCGATACTCCGGGACACGAGCAGTACACACGCAACATGATTACCGGGGGCTCTACAGCTAACTTGGCAATTATTCTGGTGGATGCACGTATGGGTGTCATTACGCAGACGCGCCGGCATACTTTTCTGGTGTCGTTGCTTGGCATCAAGCATGTGGTGCTTGCTGTCAATAAGATGGACCTGGTGGATTTTTCCGAAGAACGTTTTAATGAGATAGTCGATGAATACCGGAAGTTTATAGCTCCATTGGGTATTCCTGACGTAAACTGCATTCCGCTGTCAGCTTTGGATGGCGACAATGTGGTGGAGAAATCGGAACGTACTCCTTGGTATGAGGGTATTTCACTTCTTGACTTTCTGGAGACGGTACATATTGACAACGACCATAATTTGAAGGATTTTCGTTTCCCGGTTCAATACGTCTTGCGCCCCAATCTCGATTTCCGTGGTTTTTGCGGTAAGGTGGCTTCGGGTATTATTCGTAAGGGAGATGAAGTGATGGCATTGCCTTCCGGTAAGAAGTCGCATATCAAGAGTATAGTTACATACGACGGCGAATTGGATTACGCCTTTCCGCCCCAGTCCGTCACCCTGACTCTGGAGGACGAAATAGATGTGTCGAGAGGGGAAATGCTGGTACATCCGGATAACCTGCCCGTCATGGACCGCAATTTTGAAACGATGCTGGTTTGGATGGATGAAGAGCCGATGGATATCAACAAATCATTCTTCATCAAACAGACCACCAATATAAGCCGCACCCGCATCGACAGCATCAAGTATAAGGTGGATGTCAATACGATGGAGCATCTTTCCATTGACAACGGAAAGTTGAGCAAGGAAACATTGCCGATGCAGCTCAATCAAATTGCGCGTGTGGTGCTGACTACTGCCAAAGAGCTTTTCTTTGACCCTTATCAGAAGAATAAGGCTACCGGTTCGTTTATCTTGATAGACCCGATAACCAACAATACCAGTGCTGTAGGTATGATTATCGATAGGGTGGAGGATAAGGACATGCACTTAGCTGAGGACCTGCCTATACTGAATTTGCCTAAGCTGGGTATAGCTCCCGAACATTACGAAGCTATAGAAAAGGCTGTGAAAGAGCTGGAACGCCAGGGCGTGGCTGTACGGATAGAGCGCAGTACTTCTTTATAAGTATTGCAGTTCTCTCTCGGTATCACCGGAAGAAAACCATAACATATTAATATAAAGATAATAATGGGATTGTTAGAATTCAATAAGCTTCCGATAAACACCCTGGTAGGTGCGGATTGGAAAACATTCAAGGATATAACGGGCGGTCGTGACATCGGTGCTGCCTACAAAGGCAAGTATCGGCTGACAAAAGCCGTCTGCCGCTTGCTGTCCACTTTGGCTCCTCTGCAGGACAGACGCTATGAAAAGCTTCTGGCAGATAAGCCCTTGGAGCATGATCCGGTATTCATTTTGGGACACTGGCGTAGCGGGACTACGTTTGTGCATAATGTTTTCTCCTGCGACAAGCATTTCGGCTACAACACGACATACCAGACTGTATTTCCACATCTTATGATGTGGGGGCAGCCTTTCTTCAAGAAGAACATGAGTTGGTTGATGCCGGACAAACGTCCCACGGACAATATGGAACTTGCCGTTGACCTTCCGCAAGAAGAGGAGTTTGCTTTGGCAAATATGATGCCCTACACCTATTATAATTTCTGGTTCCTGCCCGAATATCAGCAAGAGTATGCCGATAAATACCTGCTGTTTGATGACATCACAGAGAAAGAGCTGAAAGTATTTGAGGAGACTTTCGTCAAACTGATAAAGATTTCTCTTTGGAATACGAACGGAACCCAGTTTCTTAGTAAGAATCCGCCTCATACGGGACGTGTGAAAGAGCTTGTCAAGATGTTCCCCAATGCCAAGTTTATCTATCTGATGCGTAATCCTTATACTGTTTTCGAAAGCACACGTAGTTTCTTTACTAACACCATTCAGCCGTTGAAACTGCAGGATATCAGTCATGAGGAGCTTGAGAAGAATATTTTGTCCATTTATGCCAAACTGTATCATAAATACGAAGCGGACAAGGCATGTATTCCTGAAGGAAACTTGATAGAGGTGAAGTTTGAGGACTTCGAAGCGGATGCAATGGGAATGACTGAATATATCTACAAGGCTTTGTCCATTCCGGGCTTTGTAGAGGCGCGTGTCGATATTGAGAAGTATGTAGGTGGAAAGAAAGGATATAAGAAGAATAAATACAAGTATGATGAGCGTACAGTGCAGTTGGTCCAGGATAACTGGAATTTTGCACTGGAACAGTGGAAGTACGATTTATAATGATTGTCAATTATCAATGAGAGAAATGATTCAAAAGAAAATTCGTATGTTGGGAGTGCTGTCTGCCATGCTCTGTTGTGGAGCTGTTTCTGCGCAGCAGCACGAGGTAGAGATGATTCCTTTCGGAAATATGGATCAATGGATTGACCGCCAAATCAAGGAATCCGGTATTATCGGCGGTGCCACGAAGAATGTGTATGCCATCGGGCCTGCTGCTACTATCACTGAAAGCAAGGCGTACAAGAATATGGGAGGTTCGCCGTGGGCGACATCCAATGTGATGGCCCGGGTAGCCGGTATCACGAAAACTAATACTTCTGTTTTCCCGGAAAAGAGAGGGGATGGTTTCTGCGCCCGCATGGACACCCGTATGGAGAGTGTGAAGGTTTTTGGAATAGTGGATATCACGGTGCTGGCTGCCGGCTCTATGTTTCTGGGTGAGGTGCACGAACCTATCAAGGGAACCAAAAATCCGCAGAAAATGCTGAATTCCGGCATACCGTTTACAAAGAAACCTATCGCCATACAGTTTGATTATAAAGTAAAGATGTCCGACCGCGAGAAGCGTATCCGTGCAACGGGCTTTAGCCGTATCACAGATGTGGAAGGAAAGGACTTCCCGGAAGTGAATCTGTTTCTGCAAAAGCGTTGGGAAGATGAGAAGGGGAATATCTATGCCAAGCGCGTAGGAACGATGGTCGTAAGATATTATACTACTACCGATTGGCATAATAATGCCACTTATTCCATCATGTACGGTGATATTACCGGTGACCCTGCGTACAAGGCCCACATGATGCGTCTTCAGGTTGAAGAACGCTATGCGGTTAATAGTAAAGGAGAGAGCGTACCTATTAAGGAGGTTGCCTGGGGAACGGAAGATGATGTGCCTACTCATTTGTTGTTACAGTTTACCTCCAGCCATGGCGGTGCTTACATAGGTTCTCCCGGTAATTCGTTGTGGATTGACAATGTAAAATTGGTATATTAGAATAAAAGCAGTTAAAGTTGGATGTCATACTTTAGCTGCTTTTTTAATGGAGTCACTGAGACTTTGGGTTACTTCTTATTTCTTATTTCAGATGAATTTTGTATGTTAGCCCTCCACTGAAATATTTCATCCTCTGCATTTCCACCTGCACATGCAGATGCTTGAACAACAGATAGGTGGCTCCCAAGGCAAAGTCCTTGGAGTCATATTCCGCTATCATCCTTAACTGCGGATGAAAGGACGGATTGTAGGTGACACCCAGTGCAAAGCCATTCAGCTTGTACTCCTTGCGGTTGTTGTAAAGGTAGGAAAGATGGACACCAATCTCCTCTTTACCCACAACGGGTATATGCTTGGAGGCGGCAATGTAGAAACGGCTGTAATATCCGTTACCTTCCGTGGTGCCGACTTGCCCCCCTCCGGAGGAAGTGAACGGGTCGGACGTCCCCAGCACGACAGCCGGCATGTATTTCCAGAACTGCCCCTCCTTCAACACACGCAGACGGGCGGAAAAGTAACGGTCCTGGTTCGTGAATCCGCTGTACCCGTATGGCTTCAATCCTAACGCCTCCGCCTTGAAAAGTGTACACGTGTAGGCTATTTCCAGAAAGGGAAAGATAGTTACACTCAAGAAATAGTTGTAGGTATGATAGTACCAGGTGGGTGGTGTGAGCTCCTTGTTCAGGAAGTTACCGCCAACCATGAAAGTCTTGTCACGCTGCATCTCCGCAGAGGGTGCATGCAACAGCCCGGTCGTACCATACGTCAACTGGGAAAAGGCCGAAAGGGAAAGGCTGCAAAACAGAACGATAAAGAATAGCTTAAACTTCATCATCACATATAAATTCAGTCGCTGATAAAAAATGGATTGCTTTATAACATGCATCGGACATAGTACCAAAAAAGGCGTCTGAGTCCCAGACGCCTTCATTTTTAGAGTCTATTTGTCACTTGGAGTATATTATTCCAGGATAACTACGCGGTTCAGGAAGTTCTTGCCGAACATGTTTTCAGTACCTCCGAATCCTACGAGCTCAAGTTGGTCTTTACTTACACCTTCTGCAATCAAAGCATCGTAAACAACCTGAGCACGCTTTTCAGACAGCTTCTGGTTCCAAGAAGTGCTACCGGTAGCCTTGTCAGCATAACCTGCAACCTTGTACTTCTTGTCCGGATTAGCCTTCAGAATCTTAGCAGCCAATTCGATGTTAACCTTACCATAGTCGTCCAGACGGGCGCTACCAATCTTGAAGAAGATAGCACGCGGACCTGCAACTTCAACTTCCTTAGTCACTTCCTTAACTTCAGGTTTAGCGTTGGCCAGTGCATTCTTGCAGTTAGCCAGGTCAGCCTGAGCCTGAGCCAGTTCGCTTCTATATCTGTTGATTTCCGCATTGATAGCATCTTCGTCGATATTGGAAGCCTTCACAAATTTCTTGCCACCGAAGATGTAGCTAACACCTGCGGTCAGCATGCCTGTACCTTCAGCCTTGCGATGGCTGCTGATGTTACCGAAAATGGACGGGGCGATAGCACCGCGAGCTTCTACGTCAATAGCCCACTTAGTGTTGATATTGAACTTCAAGCCCAAACCAGCAGAAGCGCCTACACGTGCTCTAGCCTTTTCATCCCCATCAGGAATCATTGTTCCATCGTTTTGAATCAGCACATTAGCTGACTTTGCAACAGTTACTTGAGGACCCAAAAATCCATAAACTTCGAAGAAACGGTTAGGATTAACGCCTGCGAACAATGTAGAAAGATTGATCATTGCATCAATGTTACCACCTACATAAGTCTTGTTGTGTTCCCAATAAGCATCATCCAAACACAGATGCTGAGTAATACCGTTTACCTGAGCACGTACACCCCACGTCGGAGTAATCAACTTACCAACTGATACGCTGAAATGCGGAGCAATCTTATTGAAACCGTCATTGTTGATGGCGTGGATACCACCACCTACACTCACGAAAATATTATCGCTCCATTTCGGAGTGTAGTAGTTCGTTTTTTCTTGTGCATTCAGATTTGCTGCACAAGCGCCTGCTAATAATAAGGAGGCTATTACTAATTTACTTTTCATTATTCCTTTAGTTTAAAATTAAAATAATAACTAAAACGATTTTAGTAAGCTGTACCGTCACCATTACCACCACCAGCATTGTTTCCATTGCCATGACCGTGACCATGATCATGAGTAATTGAAACAATATCTTGTGTTGCAGTTGTATTAAGTGCAACCTTAATATTTACACCAGGAATATTATATACCACACCATCTACTGTTGCTGAAACATTATTTACAGAAGTCTGATAGTTTGTAGTAGCTTTCAAAGTAACAGTTGTATAAGGTGCAATTGTTACTTTTTCTGTTCTAACTACTGCAGTAAAACCGGTATTAAGACCTTCTACAGCAGCTTTCAACACAGCTTTCAGTTCTTCATTAGACAAAGCCTTAGTAGCAGGTATATTTGCATCAATCCAAGTTTTTACCTCATCAATGTTAGTAACTGTTTGACCGACATATGCTGTATATGACAATTCTTTGTCTTGAGGATTGGGGCCATCATTGGTATAACTTCCACCATCTACAACCTGACCTATTTCAGGCTTTATAGTCTCAGGATCAGGAGTAGGATATACATCCTTAGCGGCATCTGTTATTTTCTGCAAGAAAATGTTTACTGGAACAAAAGCGAATTGTCCTTTATTCAAAGCAGGAATCACAGCTTGTCCTTCGCCTGGTAAATAATCTTTTTTTGTAGCAGTAAACTTTCTTGTTTCAGGTGCAATTTTACCATCAGCACCAGCCTTCACTTCAGTGTCACCTGTAATATTAAGGCCTTCTGTTATGATAGAACGATCCCCCAAATCATATACAGTAACAGCAATGGTAGCACTTGCAGGATCCAATTCCACAGGTGCAACATTGAATTCTTCCTTTTCGCAGCTTGTGAACATCACACTCGTCAAAGCTACTGCAGCCAATGCTAATTTAGCATTTACGCCACTTAAAAAACTTTTCTTTTTCATCTCAATTAATTAATTAAAAATTTAACAATTCTGACTTAATAA
>ENA-OPJP01000497-OPJP01000497.1-human-gut-metagenome-genome-assembly--contig:-NODE-497-length-11519-cov-1.834525_pt1 | contig 11519 bp, 11 predicted proteins | sample MGYA00241417_ERZ501664 | MGnify/ENA primary metagenome ERZ501664 (study PRJEB25962, sample SAMEA2042200) | human gut metagenome | biome: human gut; feature: human-associated habitat; material: faeces...
TTTACCGCCGACGAACTGGCAAGGGCAAAGGCCATCTATCTCAACGCTGCCCAACGGCGCATGAAGATGGAGGGCGACCGCCGCAACAGCAGTCTGGTCAAGCAGTGTGTAAACAACTTTCTCGACGGCGAACCGATACTCTCGCCCGCCTACAGTTATGAGTTGATGCAGAAGATGGACCAAGAGGTGACCCTCAAGGACATAAACAGCCATATCGGCACCATCATCACCGACCGTAACCAGGTCTTCGTGCTCTACGGCCCCGACCGCAAGGAGGTGCAGCTGCCCTCCGAGACAGAGATAGAAGAGACCATCGCCGAGGCGCAGCGCCAGCAGTATGACGCCCACGTAGACGCCCACACCGCGACAGCCATCATGGACAAGATGCCCACTCCGGGCACAATAGTGAAGGAAGAGGCTACGGGCAAGTGGGGCATGACGCGGCTCACGCTGAGCAACGGGATGGAGGTGTATGTCAAGCCCACCGACTATCAGGCCGACGTGGTGACCATGACTGTCAAGGGCGAAGGCGGAACCTCGCTCTACCCAGACGCCGACATCCCCAACTTCGCGCTCCTGGCAAGTGCCATCACCGAGGGTGGCGTGGGCAGCATGACAAGCACCCAACTGCGCAAGGCGCTTACGGGCAAGTCGGTGAAGGTGGCACCCGCGATAGGCCAGTCGTCACAGCGCATCACGGCGACATCGTCGGTGAAAGACCTGGAGACGATGCTGCAACTCACCTATCTCTACTTCACAGCCCCAAGACGCGACTCGGTGGCATTTGAAGGACTGAGAAACCGCACGCGGTCGTTTCTGACCAACCGCAGTGCCAGTCCGAAGGTGGTATACAACGACAGTCTGAGCGCGGTGCTCTATGGCAACAACCTGCGCACGGCGCCCGCCACACGGCAGATGGTAGACCGCGCCGACTATGGCCGCATCATGGAGATATATCGTGAGCGGTTTGCCGACGCGTCGGCGTTCAAGACGGTCATCATAGGCAACGTGAGCATAGACAGTCTGCGCCCGCTGCTCTGCCGCTATCTGGCTGCGCTGCCCGCCACCCACAAGGGCGAGAAGGCCGACAAGAGCCGTCTGCCCCGCATGGTGAAGGAAAACAAGGTGGTGAAGTTTGGCCGCAAGATGGCTACGCCAGTGACCCAGGTCAACATCATGTACACGGCAGACATAGACTTCTCGCCCCGTGCCGACCTGACGCTCGACATCATGCAGCGCTGTCTGCAGATAGCCTATACCGACTCGGTGCGCGAGGACAAGGGAGGCACCTATGGCATCGGCGTGAGCTTTGAGCTGGACAAGGACGAAGAGCCCAACGCCCTGCTGCGCATAAGCTATAAGACCGACCCTACCCGCTATGACGAACTCAACCCTATCGTGTACCGACAGCTGCAGCACATGGCCACCGACGGGCCCATAGCATCGTCGATGGACAAGGTAAAGCAGTATCTGAAGAAGCAGTATGCGCAGAACGCCATGACCAACGACTACTGGAGCTACATCATCTGGCACCAGATAGACGACGAGGCCGACTTTGACACGGGCTACTGCCAGATGGTAGACAGCATCACGGCCCACGATGTGCAGCAGATGGCACAGACGCTACTGAAGCAGAACCACCGCATAGAGGTGACCATGTGCTCGGAATAGCAACGGGCAACAGCCAGGCTGCTGACCACCTCTGCAAGCAAGGAGGGTACCTCTGCAAGCGTGGAGCATACCTCTACAAACGTGGAGCATACCTCTGCAAACGTGGAGCATACCTCTGCAAGCATGGAGGGTACCTCTGCAAAAGCGCTGACCGCGAAGCGGAGTGTGCCAATGACATCGGCTGATGGAAATGACCGCATCTGCAGAGGCTGCAACCATCATTGGCGGCTCGTATCAATAGGCACGTGGACACGTATCGAATGACACGGGAGCACGTATCGTAAGGCACGCGCTCACGCATCAAACGATACGAACCGACAACGACGGTGAAAACACTTATATCAATGGTTGGCAAGGTCTCCATAGTGGCCTTGTCAACCATTGTTCATATACTACCACTTCGTAAGCATTACCAGCAAAATGCTAACTATTTTCTATTTTTTCTTCATTTTTCCTACGAATCTCTTCATTATTGTCAAAAAAGTATTACCTTTACAGCCGAAAAAAGCGAAGACATCGGCTGAGCCGTGGCAAAAGGCCGTGGCAAAGCAGATGATACAGGGTACAATAATCTGCATACAACCAGTATTCGTAGACCAAATAAACTTTTATCCAATATGAACAAGCAGACAGCAGAAGATAATGAGATTAGGGCAAGTTGACATCTCGACGTGAGTGTCACTTGGCTTAACGGGTGACAACGAGAATGATGACCATAGAAGAACCAATAATAATTATAACAAGTAGAAACATGTGTGGAATAGTAGGATATATAGGTCAGTCTGACGCCTTCCCCGTCCTCATCGAGGGCTTGAAGAGACTGGAGTATCGTGGATACGACAGCGCGGGAGTGGCGCTGATTGGCAATCAGGATAACCTCAATGTATATAAGACTAAAGGAAAAGTAAGTAATCTGGAAGCAATGGCAGCCGACAAGGACTGCAGCGGCCACATAGGTATAGCCCACACGCGCTGGGCAACCCATGGAGAGCCGTCGGCAGCCAATGCCCACCCCCATGTGAGCATGAGTGGAGAGCTGGCGTTGGTGCATAACGGCATCATCGAGAACTACCAGGTGCTGAAAGAGCAACTCGCAGACAAGGGCTATACGTTCAAGAGCTCTACAGATACCGAGGTGCTGGTGCAACTCATCGACCATTACTACCAGCAGAACGGCAAGGATTTGGTCTCTGCCGTATGTCAGGCTCTGAACGATGCCATCGGCGCCTACGCCATAACCGTGATGGAGAAGAAGGACGCAGGGCATATCGTGGCTGCCCGACAGTCAAGTCCGCTGGTGGTGGGCGTGGGCAAGGACAACAAGGACTTCTATATCGCCAGTGACGCCACCCCCATCGTGGAGCACACCAACAAGGTGGTGTATCTCGAGGATGGAGAGATAGCCGACATCAGAGTGGGAGAAGAACTGAACATCATCAACCTCGAACATGCCTCGTGCAGCTATACCATCAAGACCGTGGACCTGGACATCAGCAAACTCAGCAAGGGCGGCTTTGACCACTACATGCTGAAGGAAATCTATGACCAGCCCAACTGCCTGAAGGACTGTATGAGCGGCAGGCTCATCGTGGACAAGGAGCATCCAGAAAACAACCATATCGTGCTCTCGGCGCTCAGAGACTATCGCGATCAGCTGGTAAACGCCAAGCACATCATCATCGTAGCCTGCGGAACGAGCTGGCACGCCGGACTCATAGGCAAGCAACTCATCGAGAAGATGTGTCGCAAGCGCGTGGAGGTGGCTTACGCCAGTGAGTTCAGATACGTGGACCCCGTGATAGAGCCCGAAGATGTGGTGATAGCCATCAGCCAGAGCGGCGAGACCGCCGACACGCTGGCAGCCATAAAACTGGCCAAAGAGAAGGGGGCTCTGATTTTCGGCATCGTCAATGCAGTGGGCTCGTCTATAGCCCGCGAGACCAACACCGGCGTCTACATCCATGTGGGCCCGGAGATAGGCGTGGCAAGCACCAAGGCTTTTACGGGGCAGGTGACCGTGCTCACGCTGCTCGCACTGGCTCTGGGACACGAGCAAGGCACGCTCGACGACGCCGACTACCATGAGATGATAGAGGAACTCTCGGAGATACCGCAGAAGATGGAGAAGGTGCTGGAGCAGGCGCCGATGATAAAGTCGCTGGCTCTGATGTTTACCTACGCCCACAACTTCCTCTACCTGGGGCGTGGCATGAACTTCCCAGTGGCTCTGGAGGGCGCATTGAAGCTGAAGGAAATCAGCTATATCCATGCTGAAGGTTACCCCGCCGCCGAGATGAAACACGGCCCTATCGCCCTGGTAGACCAAGATATGCCCATCGTCTTCATCGCCACCCACCACCAGCTCTATGAGAAGATAATCTCTAACATGCAGGAAGTGAAATCAAGAAACGGCCGCATCCTCGCAATCGTCACCGAAGGCGACGAGCTGGTGAAGAACATCGCCGACAACGAGATAGAAATCCCCAAGACCCAGAATGCACTGATACCGCTGCTGAGCGTGGTTCCGCTGCAGCTCCTTGCCTACTACGTGGCGGTGGACAAAGGTCTGGATGTGGATATGCCAAGAAACCTGGCAAAGAGTGTGACCGTGGAGTAAACGGAGTCTATGACAGGACTGCCCACGGCGGTCATCAAGGGATGGAGTTCAGCTACGGAATCGATGCAGACGGCTCCGAAAAAGTGGTTTTTTCCCACCAAGAGCGTCACTTTTTGAACAAATCGCTCCCTGATTGCTAAAAAAGCATTAACTTTACGGCAGAAAATAACAAATGAATTATAAATAACACAAACCATTATGGATGCACAAAAAGTAGACATGTTTATCATGACCAATGGCAAGTATTTTGCCGAAGAGAAGATTTCCTTTATTCGTACCAGGCTGCTCGAGCTGGACGACTCCAAGTGGGCGCAAATCAGCAGCCTGCAATTCAAGAGCCCCACAGTCGCCCTCGTCTTGTCCATTTTCCTGGGAGCTTACGGCATTGACCGCTTCTATATCGGTCATATCGGCTTGGGAGTAGGCAAGCTGCTTACTTGCGGCGGAATCGGAATCTGGGCTATCATCGATTGGTTTTTGATTTTAGGGGCTACTCGTAATGAAAACCTCAAAAAGCTCGAACCTCTGCTCTTATAAGAAATTCTATATCCTGTCGACCATCATCTACGCCATAGCATGTGCATGGGTGATGGTGGCATACAGCACTGAGGGGCAAAGCGGCTTGGTCGTTTGCCCCTCAAAATTAATCTACCACATCCCGTGCCCGGGCTGCGGCATGACCCGTGCCACGCTGCTGGTGATACATGGCCACTGGACAGACGCCATCAGGATGAATCCCAATGTGATAATATGCATGGTAGGCATCATCATATTCCCCATCCTGCTGGTTGACGACATGGCGAGAGGCACTGCCTGTCTGCATCAAACATATCAGAAAATAGAGCATCTGCTGCACAAGCGACTCGTCATCTCGTTCATCCTGCTCTTCGAGTTGGCTATTATGGCACACAACTACGTATGCGGTATATGAGGCGTGGATGAAGGAGCTGATGGCGGGTAAGGCGATGGGGATGAAAACCGTTTAGGGCTGGATTCCACGTATGGAATTCAGCCCTAAACGGTATTTGACGGGCAACGAGCCCTTAATAATCAAGTTCAACGTCTTTGCCAAACGGCGCAAGGGCCAGCCCAGCCATCTTGAAATGCTGCTTGCCCCAAGGGATGCCAATAATGGTAATATAAAGGAACAATCCGAAAATTGCGTGCATTAGCCAGGCAAAGATACCTCCACACATAAACCAAATGAAATTCATAAAAACGCGGAGGCAACCAGTGGGGCTTGCCGTGGGAATGACTCTGGCACCAAACGGCCAAAGGCAAAGCAGCCCAATCTTGAACGCCTGCATCGCAAAAGGGATGCCGATGATAGTAATGGCCAAAGCCAGACTACCCGTAAAATAGCCAAAGGCTGCCTCAAGGCCGCCACACAACAACCATACAATGTTAGCAAACGTTTTCATATTCCTATTTATTTCAGTTATTAAGTTAATGGACGCATCCCCCACCCTGCCGCCTGAATAAGATATGCAGAGCGACGCACGATGAGACAATAGATTGCTGGTGATAATCACCAAGGGCAAAGATACGGCTTTTTTGAATATTACACACAACTTCTGCATACTTTTTGATGCTCAGAAGGAAAAAACAGCACATCAATGGTAACCGCAAATGCAGAAATAATCACGCTCCTGACAACAACTATCCACAGGGATATGGACGGGCAAACAGCATGGGGAAAATCGGCCAGGCCGACATCAAACAACCTGCATCCTCGGTTGCCAAAACATCCCAAACAGGCATGCTGCAAAGGATCATACAATGGTCTGGGCATAATAGATAGCATCATACTATAAAGAACAATCGGTTGAATCTATTCTACAATCTCCCTCTGACGAAAGATGGTCATTTGAAACTAAATCTTGACTACATTTACAAGTCTTCGAATGATGACCAGGCTGTCAAAGCCTCTAATAAAGATAAAGCAAATAAGTTTCATATTCAATACAACGGAAATTATAATGTCTATCTATGTATCAGCAAATTACAACTATCGCATAGAGGAGAATGTAAACTTCTACCTGAAGATGAATTATACAAGCAAGACTGAAGATGCGGTTTGCAGACAATACCCGTCATTGTGCGCCAGCGCTGGCATTACCTTCAGTTTCCCGGACAAGACATTACAGCTGAATATAGCCTGTCATGACTTGTTCCATAAAGAGTACTCTGATTGAGAAGTCAGGTACTACAACATCAACAACAAACAAAAGAACAATGTGGACTCGCGCTTCTGTTCTATCTACTTGAGATACAATATCTACAAAACGTCACGTAAGAATAAAGTCAAGGATGTGGATAATGTATTGAACAGATTATAGGCATACGCGACCATTTTCCTACACACCAACAAACCGTAATCATTACTTCGCGAGCCTACCCCAGCCAGTCTGTAAAGATAAGTATACAGTCGTACACCTTATCCAGGAATCTCCCTATCCGTTGCTTAATGCCTTTCCAATATATTCCCTTCATATTAATGAAACTGTTTCTGTTATCTATACTCAAGCAAATCTTTTGGTACACCATAACAATTTGAATGAACTATAGATTCATCTATAACTTTACGTAGCTCTTCATTAATGCCGCTTGTTATTATTTCGTCAATTCTATTCTCGCTTACTTTCATAAATCATAATCTATATACAATAAATATCTTATCACTGCAAAATTACATTCTTTTTTGACTAAAACAAAGGCTTTCTGATATTTATTTGGCAACAATCCGAAACAAGCCGTATTGCTTTGAATGGTTACGCATATCTAACTCATGGGAGTGAATGGCATGTGTGGACAGGTCCGGAAAGTGGGTCTGGAACCGGGCTAATGGTGACGTGTATGTATTTGTGGGCAAGTCTTGCACGACATTGAAGCTGCTCCATTGGGAACGTGGAGGCTATGTGATGTAATACAAACGTTTGGAGCAAGGCCGTTTCCATCCTCGCATATTTCTTCGTCAGGGCATAGGCTTCAGGTCTATGCGCTGGGATGAACCCAACCATCCGAAACAAGGTAACCATCCGAAATATTGGGGGGAACACGGCAATAAGTCCGCAGGGCGATACCATTTGCTGTAAAATGACGAAGCTGGCAGATATCCTCTCTTTCTGCGTAACCATCCGAATAAGCCGCCTTTTCCATTTCGTTTTTTCTGTTTACTTTCTGCAACATATGTTCCCATGGGGTGATTCGGTTATGGTTTTCTTTGGGCGCGAATGTCGATGAATTACCCATGAATGGGTCGATATAATTGATAACCGACATTGTGCCATAGCCATTTATCACGGCCGTGGTACAATGTCGGTACGAGAGAGGCTGGCAGAGCTGTCCTTTCAGCCTTTGCTTGCCACTTCAAGATAGTCCCTCAAGGCTTCAACATATTGTTCGAAAGCCTGTCTTCCTTTTTGGGTAATCCGGCAGATGGTGCAAGGCCTTTTGCCCTTGAAGGTTTTCTCTATCTCAATATAGCCTGCCGTTGAGAGCTTGTCAATCTGTACGCTCAGATTGCCCGCCGTGGCTCCCGTCTGTTCCTTGATGTATGGGAACTCGGCCTCGTCGGCGCTGATGAGCAGCGACATGACAGCCAGTCGCAACTCTGCGTGCAACAGCGGGTCTAATGGTTGGAACATGTATCTCCTCCTTATCTCTTATTATGCAAATGAATAATTACGCCAGGAACAATCAGCCCGACCGTTGCCACAACTGCCATTACATAGAGCTGCATGTGGTCTGGATAATGCAATGCGCCGAAAAAGCCTCCGATGCCAGCAATCAGACCACAAACCTGGATGATGCGGTTTTTCAGTATCAGTCCCATGATGGTTGTACCCATTCCGAAGCACAAGGAGATGATACTTGTAAGGCATCCGAAGGCATACACCTTAGGTAAAATCAGTTCTATCGGCAGGACTCCGCTTCCGACCAAGCCGAACATCATGCCCATGCTACAGCAGAATACACCAAATGTAGCCCATACATATTCGATGGTTTTGCCCACGAATGTTGTTGGGATGGTTTCCCGCTTTTTGTCAATCAGCCTGTTGCCTGCGTAACCTACCAGCCACAACGCTGCCCATAAGAAATTCCAAACAGGCCCACCGTGATTGTTCCACAAATAGGCAATGGGCAATGAAAAGGCTACTACACAAGCGCCCCACCAGATTAATGGCAGTGCAGAATTCTTGTTGATTGTGCGCTGGCTGCGTTCTATCGATTCTCGGATGATTTCCAGACTGCGCTCGGCAGTCATGTTTGTTATTTCTTTCATGATTTCTTGAGTTTTCTTGGATGTTAAACGACTTGTTTTGTTCACTCATGCCCGTCGTTCCTCCTGCAGAAAGGTCTGACAAAGGCATCGCAGTTCCGGATTGCATGGCAAAGATAATAAGGTTTATGATATAAACCAAACTATTGTGTAAATTTCTTTGCACGGAGATGGCTTTTTTAACATTTCCAATCCGAAATGAGACAACCAGTCACCCAATTCGCGAGATTTTTCAGCATATATGCAAGACCAGGAAGCCTCCCTGCCGCGAGCGCGTAGCCTTCTTTCTCTTGTTTCCGTCAATCTATAGTTTCGTAGAGGAGGCTTGTGCTCACATTATTTATATATATACCAAGTGCCATCACAATGGCAGCCATTTCTGATTTCATCCTATCAGTTCTTTGGGGGCTACAGCCATATTGTCCCCTGTTTTGTGTCAACTTCACTGCCGCCACCCCCAAAAACAGCCTGTAGCTGTTGTTGTTATTTATATCTTGCGTACTTTTGCCCCAAAGTTATCAATTGTTACTCTTGTATGTGCCATGTTTGCCGACACTATGGACAGCTTTAATGTTTGCGAGATGGCCACCTGTCACGAACTCCACAGTGCCCCTGATCCCCCCGATACTCTGGTCGATGGCATCACCTTTTATGCGACATCGTCCAATAGTTTTGGCATTTACTATGCTTGGCCAGCCACCCACTCGTATCTGTTTTTTTTACCCTCTGCCGAAAAAAATCGTCACTTGTAGCCTGCAAAATATATATTTTTCTTACTTTTGCTTATTGATTATTTCTTAAAACGTACATATATGAAGCATTTATGTAGAGCTTTCCTGTTTCTCTTGTGCCTCACGCTTGCAGCCGAGGCCGATGGGCAGGGCATCATTAAGCACAATCCGACCATTAATCGTAATACGAGGACTGGTAAAACCGAAGACGCCAAGTCCAAGACCAAACCTGCTACGGCGCGGAATAAGCAGACCAGTGCCAAGCCCACTTTCGCCTCTGAGTGGAAGAGCCTCTATTATAGTTTTGTCTACGTTAGGGGCGGTACGTTCCAGATGGGAGCCACCCCGCAGATGAAAAATCCCTATCCAGATGAGCTCCCGGTGCATACTGTTACCGTCGATGGCTTTTTTATTTCCAAGTACGAGGTTACCCAGGCCCTGTGGGAGGCTGTGATGGGCTCCAACCCCTCTAAGGTGAAGGGCCGAAATCTTCCTGTGACCAATGTCTCTTGGACAGACTGCCAGACATTCCTTTCACGCCTTACCGCGCTTGCCCAGGCTAAGTCGGGCTACTCTGGGATAAGTTTTTGCTTGCCCACAGAGGCACAATGGGAATTTGCCGCCCGTGGTGGCAATATGAGCAAGGGCTATCAATATAGCGGTAGTAATACTATAGGGAGAGTGGCTTGGCATTGTTATAATACTTCTACTGTCCAGCCAGTGGGCCGGAAGGCCCCGAACGAACTCGGACTTTATGATATGACAGGCAACGTCAGCGAATGGTGCAGCGACTGGTTCGCCCCATACTCGGCCCAGGCCCAGACTGACCCCACCGGCCCAGACAGCGGTGAGCAACGCGTGTATCGTGATGGCGGAATAGGCCATACTGTTGAGGCATGCCACATCTCTACTCGTTATGGTCAATCCCCCGACTATAATGACGAGGCTACGGGCCTTCGATTGGTAATGCATGAATAATAGGAACACGCCTATGCCACTACAACTACAGACACCAGTCGACCTGCCGCGTGCTGACTTCGAGATAGAGCCCTGCTCGCGCATGCTCTTTGTGGGCAGCTGCTTTGCCGACAATATGGGCCGACTCTTTGCCGACGACTGCTTCCGTGTGACGGTCAACCCCTACGGCGTGATGTACAACCCCATCAGCGTGGGTCACACCATCACCCGACTCTCCGATGAGCTGCCTCCCGACGATAGGGTCGATACCGTCGTGATTACCCTCGGCACCAACCACATCTATATACTCCGCGCCACGGGCGAGGTGGTCGACAATTGTCAGAAGCGGCCGCAGCGGCTCTTTGAGGAGCGCGAGCTGACGGTCGACGATACGGTCGAGAGCCTTGAGCAGACCATCGCCCTGATAGCCTACCGCTGGCCCGAAGCCCGCGTGATACTCACCGTGAGTCCCATCCGCTATCGCAAATACGGACTCCACGGCAGCCAGTTGTCCAAGTCGGTGCTCCTGCTTGCCACTGCCGAGATAGAGCGTCGTCATCCGCATGTCAGCTATTTCCCCTCCTACGAGATTATGAACGACGAGCTGCGCGACTACCGTTTCTATGCCGAAGACATGATACACCCCAGCACCCAGGCCGTGGCCTACATCCACGAGTGCATGGGCCGCGTCTACTTCGGCAGCGCCATGACCCGGTTCCTCGCCGAGTGGCAGCCCGTCAAGGCCGCCCTCAGCCACCGCCCCTTTGACCCTGAGAGTGCCGGATATAAAGACTTTATGAATAAAACCATGGCGAGAGTCGACGCACTTTCAAAAAAATATAATAACTTTGCATTAAATTTTAAGATAGAGAGAAATGACCTATACTATTGAGAAGGTTACCACACTCATCGGTGCGCGTAGATACGGCAACGGTGAAGCCCGCGTAGGTTTCATCCTCACTGACAGCCGTTCGTTATGTTTCCCAGAGGAAACGCTTTTCTTTGCCCTGAAAACTCAGCGCAATGACGGTATGCGATACATCCCCGACCTGTATCGCCGTGGAGTCAACAACTTTGTGGTCGAGCACGTCCCCACGGACTATGCCACCCTTTATCCCCATGCCAACTTCCTGAAAGTCACCGACTCGTTGGAGGTGCTGCAGCGGCTTGCCGAGCGCCATCGTGATGAGTTCGACATTCCCGTGGTGGGCATCACCGGCAGCAATGGCAAGACCATGGTCAAGGAGTGGCTCTACCAGAT
>ENA-OPJP01000532-OPJP01000532.1-human-gut-metagenome-genome-assembly--contig:-NODE-532-length-10968-cov-2.158801_pt1 | contig 10968 bp, 9 predicted proteins | sample MGYA00241417_ERZ501664 | MGnify/ENA primary metagenome ERZ501664 (study PRJEB25962, sample SAMEA2042200) | human gut metagenome | biome: human gut; feature: human-associated habitat; material: faeces...
AAAGAACGGTTGAGAGCAACATACTTGGTAAGATTAGTCAAATTGTCAATTATCATAATTTCGTTTATTAAATTAATCTACTATTCTTCGTCCATGTTCATATTTGCCTTGAGCGACAATTTTTCCGTTGCGGTCTTTTTCCAAAAAACGGCCATTCCGCAGACCATCTGCATAAACACCCTCAAAGCGTTTTCCATCTTTATCTTCTTCAATTGCAGGACCATTACGAAGTCCTTTCTTGTACATTCCTTTAAAGCGCGAACCATTTGCGAAATGGATTATCACTTCCCCATCAAACAAACCTTCTTTGAAATTGGCCTCAAATACATCGCCATTTTTCTTGATCAGCTTACCCTTGCCATGCTGACGGTCATTGCTCCAATATCCAGTATAGGTGTCTCCATTGGACCAATAGAATGAACCATATCCATTTTTCTCTCCATTCTGAAAGTTTCCGACATACTTGTCACCATTAGAATACTTGAAAATACCTTCCCCTGTTCGTTCTCCTTGAACATACTTTCCTTCATAGTAATCACCATTCTGGAATTTGTAGATACCCAAGCCGTCCTGTATATCGTCTTTCCATTCACCTATATAAACATCCCCATCGGCATATCTGAAAGTTCCCTTTCCAGATCTCTGATTGTCAAGCCACATACCATCATACGTGGTGCCATTTCCCCAATCAAAGAATCCCTTACCCGATTTTTTATCATTATCCCAATTGCCATTATAATATGCACCACTTGCAAAAGTATATTTTCCCTTGCCATGGCGTTTATCCTTCTGCCAATTGCCTTCATATTTGTCACCATTATAATAATACATAACTCCATGGCCCTGCTGTTCATCGCGAAACCAAAGCCCGACATACTTATTGTTGGTAAGGAAATAATAAGTTCCGCGTCCGTGTTGCTGATTTTGAAACCACGAACCTTCATATCTCTCACCATCGGAGAAAGAGTATACGCCATAACCATTGCGCTTTCCTTTTACATATTCCCCTTCATAAGTGTCTCCGTTTGTATATACTGCAGAACCTTTACCATTGGGCTTCCCACCCACCATTTCTCCTTTATATTGACCTCCATCAGAAGTTGTACACGAACCTAAATAAACTTTCTGCGCAGAAAGGAATAAAGGAAATAATAGAAGTATATATATAACAATTGCTTTCTTAGTCATAAATTAATAGAATTTATTGCCAAAATTAGCAAAAAACGACGATACGGCAAAATATATTCTTAAAAATCACTACCTTTGCATCTATAAAAAACCAAATTATGACAAAGTTTATTGCAATCATTCCCGCCCGATACGCCTCTACCCGTTTTCCGGGCAAACCATTGGCAATTCTCGGTGGAAAACCAGTTATTCAAAGAGTTTACGAACAGGTTACATCTGTATTGCCCCATGCATACGTGGCAACAGACGACCAGCGCATTTTTGATACGGTAGTTAAATTTGGTGGAAATGCCATTATGACACGGAGTGACCATAAGAGTGGCACCGACCGCATACAGGAAGCTCTCACCAAAATCAATATTGATGCCGATGTCGTTGTTAACATCCAGGGTGACGAACCATTCATCCAGCAAAGTCAAATTGAAACTCTATGCAAATGCTTTGACGATGAAGATACCCAAATAGCCACCCTTGGCAAACCATTTACAACAATAGAAGCCGTCGAGAACCCTAATTCTCCCAAAATCGTAGTAAGCAATAGTGGTTATGCCATGTATTTCTCACGAAGCATTATACCCTTTGTCCGTGGAGTCGAGAAACAGGAATGGATTAACCGCTATCCCTTCTTAAAACACCTGGGCATCTATGCATATAGAAAAGAGGTACTTTCGCAAATAACCAAACTTCCACAATCATCATTGGAAATCGCAGAGAGTCTGGAACAATTAAGATGGCTTCAAAACGGATATAAGATTAAGGTTGGAACAACCTCTATTGAGACTGTCGGCATAGACACCCCCGAAGACCTCGAACGTGCAGAGGAATTCCTTGCCCAACACGAGAAAGACAACAGATAATTATTACATAAACGGCCATCTGAAGTTAATGCAGATGGCCGTTTATTCTAAGATAATTGCTTATTTGTTTTTGTTTATAATTTTTTGAACATACGCGTCAATCACCGCCACCGCAGTAACATTCACTATGTCTCGCACCGAACTCTCAAAATCTGTAAAGTGAATCGGTTTGTTCAATCCCATCTGAATCGGACCTATAATTTCCGCATCAGGATCAAGGGCCTGGAGTAGCTTGTAACTACCATTAGCGCTGCTCATATTTGGGAAGACAAGCGTATTGACATCCTTTCCTTTCAGACGGGTAAATGGATATTTGTCGTCTCTTAATTCCTTATTCAGAGCAAAATTCACTTGCATTTCTCCATCCACTTTCAAGTTGGGGAAATCTTTCTGGAGTTGCTCCACTGCAGCATGAACTTTCTGAGGGCTACCTGCGTCATCCGTTCCAAAATTAGAGTAACTGATCATGGCAATGACGGGTTCTACATTAAAGAACTTAACAGCATTAGCGCTCAACTTGGCAATATCATAAAGCACATTCTGGTCCGGATGTCTATTAATCAGCGTATCAGCTATAAAATACGTACCTTTCTTAGTATTCAGAATATGCATAGTGGCAAATGTGTTGTACTCGGGACGTATTCCAATAACCTCTTTCGCCACCTTGATAGTATTGGAATACTTGGTGTAAAGTCCGGTTATAAATGCATCGGCATCCCCCTGCTCCACCATAGACATTCCAAAGTAATTACGCTCATACATCTTGTCGTATGCCTCTTCAAAAGTATATCCTTGACGTGCACGTTTCTCTGCCAAATGCTTGGCATAAGTAGCTCTGCGGCCCTGCTCTTTATCGGCGCGCATATCGACAATCTCTATATTTGCAAGGTCGAGCTTCAAGCGATTGGCCAGGCGATTCAGGCGGTCAGGGTTACCAAGCAAGATTGGCTGGCAGATTCCTTCTTGACGGGCCTGCACTGCCGCCTTCATCATTGTTGGGTGTCCACCTTCCGCAAATACCACACGTTGAGGATGCAAAGCTGCAGTGGCATGCAGATTACGAGTGAGTTTGGTCTCCTGACCTAACATCTGCCGCAAATGGTCCTTATATGCATCCCAATCCTTTATCTCCAGACGGGCCACACCACTTTCTATAGCGGCTTTAGCTACAGCGGCACTAACATCCGTAATCAATCTGGGGTCAACGGGCTTCGGTATGAAGTAATCAGGACCGAATTCCAATTCGTTTACATGATATACCTCGTTGACGACATCAGGAACAGGCTGCTTGGCCAAATCAGCTATTGCGTGTACAGCAGCCATTTTCATTTCTTCATTTATGGCGCGCGCATGCACATCAAGCGCACCTCTGAATATATATGGGAAACCTATTACATTGTTTATCTGATTAGGATAATCACTTCTACCTGTTGACATCAACACATCTGGACGACTTGCCATGGCATCTTCGTAGCTGATTTCAGGCACAGGATTTGCCAGAGCAAAAACAATAGGACTTTTCGCCATCGAACGTATCATGTCCTGAGTAAGCACATTGCCTTTGGACAATCCCACGAAGACATCGGCACCCTTTATAGCTTCTTCCAAAGTATGCACATCTCTGCGCTCGGTTGCAAACAATGCTTTCTGCGGAGTCAGTTTTTCTCTATCGGTAGTAATCACGCCCTTTGAATCAAGCATTACTATATTCTCACGGCGTGCGCCAAGTGCAACATATAGTTTTGTACAGCTGATTGCTGCTGCTCCCGCACCATTGACAACGATTTTTACCTTGGCAATATCCTTGCCAGCAACCTCCAAGGCATTTTTCAGTCCCGCAGCACTGATAATTGCAGTACCATGCTGGTCGTCATGCATTACTGGGATATCAAGGTTTTTCTTCAAACGCTCTTCTATATAGAAACACTCGGGAGCCTTGATGTCTTCAAGATTGATACCACCAAATGAAGGGGCTATGCGCTCAACTGCCTCACAGAACTTTTCCGGGTCTTTCTCGTCAACTTCGATATCAAAGACATCAATACCTCCGTAGATTTTGAATAGCAATCCCTTACCTTCCATAACTGGCTTTCCACTAAGGGCGCCGATATCTCCTAATCCAAGAACTGCCGTACCATTAGAGATAACAGCCACCAAATTACCTTTGTCGGTATATTTGTATGCATCGTCCGGATTGTTCTGGATTTCCAAACACGGGAATGCTACACCTGGCGAATAAGCCAAGCTCAAATCAGTTTGAGTATGAAATGGTTTGGTTGGTTTAACCTCAATCTTTCCAGGTCTGCCATTTTGGTGATACTCCAAAGCGGCCTCTTTCGTAATCTTTACCATCTTTATCTTAGAGTTTATTTATGTTACCATCTGAAATAATAATGTGACAAAGTTAACAAAAAACCCACAAACAAGGACAAGTTTTTATCTTTTTTTTATACTTTTGCATTTAGAAAATATATAATGTCATCATGGCAAACGAAACGATTTACAGAAAGGAACTTAAAGGCAAGATTCTCAAGACCGCAATGGAGCAGTTTCTCCTGCATGGTATCAAGAAAATCAAGATAGATGACATTGCCAAGATACTTGGTATTTCAAAGCGCACGCTATATGAAATCTACCATGATAAAGAGCAATTGTTATACGAAGGTCTATTAGAGACCGAAGAACACATCGACGCCTACCTGCTTAACTATGCCCAAGGAGGAAAGCGCAATGCCGTCGAAATCCTGATGGAATCGTATTACATACAAGTTGACGCATTCTCCCACATTAATCCACAGTTTTTCATAGACATACCCAAATATAAGACAGTAATGGAGATGCACGCCAAACGACGTAAGGAGCGCGAAAAGACCATTAGTGATTTTTTCCAATGGGGCATTGAAGACGGGTACTTCAGGCAAGGAACCAACTTTGCCATTATCACTGAAGTTGTACAAAACGCCATGACATATATTATCGAAACGGGCATGTACAACAAATACTCCTTTCAGAGTATCTTCGACAATACCATTCTTGTATTCATCCGCGGTATGTGTACGGAAAAAGGCATACAAATTGTGGATGAGAAATCAAGCCGAAGGCGTTAAAGTCGGGCCACCGACTTAACGCCTTTTACTGTTTGCAACTTTTTAATCAGGCTCGCCATGCGCGATGTATCATCTATCATTACGACCAGATTGCCGCTGAACAACCCGTCATGACTGTCTATATTGATACTCCGCATGACAATGCGTTCTTCCTTTGATATAATATTAGTAATATTGCTTACTATACCTATATCGTCATTGCCGATAATACGTAAAGTCACGCTATATTGAGAGTTGCCCTTTCCACTCCAACGCGCCTTTACAAATCTATAACCGAAACGCCTCCTCAATTCAGGGGCATTAGGACAGTCTGTGCGGTGAATCTTTATACCACCATTAATGGTGACAAAACCGAAAATATCATCACCATAAATAGGGCTACAGCATCTTGCCAGACTATATTCTATGCCTTTCAGATTGCGGTCAATTACCAAGACATCGTCATCATTCCCTTTAGACTTGAAATCAGTACCATCATAATTGAACTCTTCCGCAGACTGAATCTGGCGTTGCTGCGCCATAGCAGACTGATGGTCGCGCAGCTCTACATATTTCTCAATAATGGTGTTGATGTCAAGTTTCCCATCAGCCACATTTCTATAGAAATCAGAGCGCTCCTTAAATCCCATCTTTTTGATAAGGATATTAACAAGCGTTTCATCAATCTCAATCTTACGATTCTTGAACCTACGCTCAAGCATTTCTCTGGCGAGAAGTCCCTCTTTAGCCTGAGTCTCCTTGAGCGCCAACTTGACCTTGGCTTTGGCCTTTGGCGTCTTTACGATACCCAACCAACTGGGCTTGGGCCTCTGGTTGTTTTGCGTCAGAATCTCTATCGTATCACCGGAATGCAATGTCTCGCGTATAGACACGATGCGCCCATTAAGACGGGCACCTATACAAGAATTACCGACAGCAGTATGTACATAATAAGCAAAATCAAGTACGGTGGCACCTTGGGAGAACTTGAACAGATCCCCCTTGGGCGTAAAGACATAGACTTCCTCATCCTGCAAGTTCATCTTGAACTGATCCATAACCTGCAGGTCATCACCGGCTTCAAGCGCCGAACGGATGCTGGCAAGCCAGGTATCCATATTGCCCTCGCTCTTAACACCTTTATAGCGCCAATGGGCAGCAAGACCATGCTCGGCAATATCGTCCATGCGTTGAGTACGTATCTGCACTTCCACCCACTTGCCTTCTGGGCCCAACACCGTGATATGAAGACATTCATATCCATTGGACTTTGGCATACTCAGCCAGTCTCTCAATCGTTTGGGATTGGGCTGATACATATCGGTAACAATGGAGAATGTCTGCCAGCAGAGCATCTTTTCCTTGTCTAAAGGCGAGTCAAGTATGATGCGAATGGCAAAGAGGTCATATATTTTGTCAAAGCCACACTGCTGCTTCTTCATCTTTTGCCAAATGGAATGAATGCTCTTGGTACGACCTTTCATATGATAAACGAGACCAGCCTCATCCAGTTTAGCCTTTAGAGGAGTGATAAAACGCTCAATGTAAGCATCGCGCGAACGCTTGGTAGCATTAAGGTTCTCCTTTATCATATAATAGGCATCGGTCTCAAGATACTTAAGACTGAGGTCCTCAAGCTCGCTTTTCAATTTATACAGACCTAATTTATGAGCCAATGGAGCATATAGATAACTGGCCTCCTCGCTCACCTGACGCTTGGCGTCAAGATTAGAAGTATCACGGATTTGCCGCATCAGATTGACGCGGTCTGCTATCATAATCAGGATTACGCGCATGTCCTCTGCAAAAGAGAGAAGAAGGTTGCGGAAGTTCTCGCTTTCAATAATAGGATTCTTTTTGTACAAATCATGTATCCTACACAATCCACGCAAGATACAACCGACGCTGTCGCCAAAGACCTTTGACAGATGGTCTATGTCATCATAGCCACTAATAACATTTGAATAAAGCAGAATTGCAAACACGCCATCGCGCTTCAGCCCAATTTCCGTCACGGCAAGTTTGGCTGTTTGAAGGGCAAGGAGAATGGGATTCAATCCGAATATATCCCGTTGGAATCTATTCTCTTCCATTGCTTTGATAAAGCACTGATGCAGATGCTGCTCATCCCCTTCGCACAAGGAGTCGGCAATAGCCTCTCTCAACTGGTCTATAAGCTGCAGCGCTTCAGCACGCTCTTCTTCGGCAAACTCAAATTTCTCATTGCTCATACATTATCCTCCTATTGGTTGTCAATCTATATAATCGTTGCAAAGATACACTATTTAGGAGAGACCACAAAAGAAAACCTCTACCTTTTATTTTATTAATATCTCTGAAGTCGCCCCATGCCCCCCACTCCAACGCAGACTATAGTCTTGCCTGCAATGATTATGCAAACTATCTGAGCACGAGTTTCAAAAAAGTATGGAAAAGGTTTTGACGTATCAAATAAAGTGACTAAATTTGTCATAAAATTATTAAAATATCAAAGATAATGCTAACACAAACAGATCTTAACCAGATATCCCAGAGAGGGATAAGCGAAGAAAAAGTAATGGGGCAACTTCACCAGTTTGAGAAGGGCTTTCCATTTCTTAAATTAGAAGCCGCAGCCTCTATCGAAAAAGGCATTCTTGCCCTTGACGAGGTAGAACGCCAGCATGCTATTGAATCTTGGGACGAATACAAGGCTCACGGACATCGTGTAGTTAAATTTGTGCCCGCATCCGGTGCGGCCAGCCGCATGTTTAAGGACCTTTTCGGATTCCTTACTGCCAAATATGACACCCCTACTACTGAGTTTGAACACAAGTTCTTTGACAACATTCCCCACTTTGCTTTCCGTGAAGCCCTGTGCGACCAATGCAAGAAGAATAATGGCAAGGGTGTACGTGCCCTGCTCAAGGAAGAGAAATATAAAGATGTCGTTGCCAATCTGTTGGAGGAAAAGGGACTGAATTATGGACAACTGCCCAAAGGCTTGCTCTTGTTCCACGCCTATGCCGACGGCGCTCGCACACCAATGGAAGAACATCTGGTTGAGGCCGCACTCTATGCAGCAAGCAATGACGAGGCCAATGTCCATTTCACCGTCAGCCACGAGCACCTCCCGCTCTTCCGCAAAAAAGTAGAAGATTGCATTGCAAAGTACGAAGCCAAGTATGACATAAAGATTAATGTATCTTTCTCTGAGCAAAAGCCATCGACAGATACCATTGCGGTCAATATAGACAACACCCCATTCCGCAACGATGACGGATCATTGCTTTTCCGTCCGGGTGGACATGGTGCGCTCATCGAAAACCTCAACGACATTGACGCCGATGTAGTCTTCATCAAGAATATAGACAACGTAGTGCCCGACCGCCTCAAAGGCGACACCGTACTTTATAAGAATGTATTGGCTGGAGTACTGGTTGAAAACCAGAAGCGGGCTTTTGAATATCTTGAGTTGCTCGACAGCGGCAACTACAACCATAAGGACCTTGAGGAAATCATCCGCTTTGTACAGCGCGACCTTTGCTGCCGCCGTGCCGATATCAAGGAACTCGAAGATGCCGAACTGGTAAGTTATCTGAGAAGCAAACTCAACCGCCCGATGCGCGTCTGCGGAGTAGTCAAAAATATAGGCGAGCCTGGTGGTGGTCCTTTCCTGGCTTACAACCAAGACGGCACCGTAAGTTTACAGATATTGGAATCGAGCCAGATAGACAAGTCCAACCCCGAGTATGTCAAGATGTTTACCGAGGGTACACATTTCAACCCAGTTGACTTGGTTTGTGCCACCCGCGACTATAAAGGCAACCACTTCCATCTGCCCGACTACGTTGACCACAACACCGGCTTCATCAGCAGCAAGAGTAAGGGCGGCCGCGAACTGAAAGCACTGGAATTGCCTGGCCTTTGGAATGGAGCTATGAGCGATTGGAACACCATTTTTGTGGAAGTCCCACTCGATACATTCAACCCCGTAAAGACCGTCAACGACTTGTTGCGTCCGCAGCACCAGCCTGCTGAAGGAGAAGTGACACATAGTTGCCACCACGATTAAAGACCAACCATTAGCGGCGACTATTTCAACAGAGATAGTCGCCGCATATTTATCCATAATTAATGATGAACAGATATATGACACTCCTGACCATGCTATGCTGCCTGTTGGGATGTAAAGCCCAGAACGGCACCTTCCGCAGTTTACCCGCAGAAGAATTTGCAACAGCCATTGCCGACACGTCTATTGTGAGATTGGATGTGCGGACTGCAGCCGAATTTGCAGAAGGCCACATTGCCCATGCCATCAATATCGATGTGCTCAAAGACGACTTTGAGAAACAAGCCCTTAAGCAGTTGCCCAAAGGTCAGACCATCGCCGTCAACTGTCGCAGCGGAAAACGCAGCAAAACCGCCGCACGGATATTAGCCGGCCATGGTTACAAAGTGATAGAACTTGATTCGGGATATTTGGGATGGATTAAGGCTAAGCTGCCAGTTACTACCAAATGACAAGGCCACCATACTCCCCATTCCGCCCACAGTTACGGCTATGCCAGAAGCACCTCAAGACAGCATGCCATAGCGAAAGGACACAACGCCACTTTTATCAGACAAGCACAAGACAACTCCTTATTCACATATAAGGAGTTTTATTTTTCCCCAAGACTCTCAAACGCCAATGGTCCCTGCCTTCCTGGATATCAACAGCCCCATATCGAAGCAACAAGCCATCGGCGACAATCTACCCAAGGAGTGGAAACAACTCTCCCACCCGTCAAAGACGGCCATAATCACTCAAATCTATATTGCAAGACTTGATTTATTCTTTGCAGACTTAGATCTGTTCAATGCATGGTTCGAATCATCCGTTTCAAAACTTGCAAATAACTATAATCTGCCCATAAGAAAAATCATCGACAAGAGAAGCTACGCCAGATAGGTTGGCTTACGGTCAAAAGGACAAGGAGTGGCCCTTGCCGGAAATGCCCCTCCAAACGTAGGGACAGAAAAAAGCCACAAGCATGGAAACAGCTTGTGGCTATGGATGTTTGAAATAATTCTATACAGGAGTATCTGTGGGGTCGTCGCGGAACAGGTCGTCAATCTTCGAGGTTTCATCTCCGTCAAACCAGGTAGCCAGCTTGGCCTTAGCCTTGTCCTTGACATCCTCGGACACTTCGCCCCAAATCTTATGAAGCACATAGAGCAACACAACGAGGTCGTCGCCCAATCCTGCTATAGGGATCGCGTCGGGCACCACATCCAAAGGAGAAATAAGGTATCCGAGCGCGCCGACAATCATTGCCTTGTCTTTGAGCGACACCTTATCGCTCTTCAAGGTATAAAACAAAATCAATGCCACGTAAACCAACTTGGCACCGGCACGCTTGGCCACGCGCTGAATCTTTTCAACAAACTTGCTATTCGAAAACTTGTCCTTATAGCTCATGAAATCGGGAAGTTCGATATTTGCCATATCAATGTTCGTTTTATCAGTAATAAATCTAAAGATTAAAAGAAAGGCAGTTTCCTGATAAGCCGGGTTCTGTATCCACAAGTGGAGCCCTGTCATTTATCTAGTCTGCAAGTCACCTCACAGCTCAAGCATTCTACCCTCCGCCGTTGTCAAAGACATCAAGCGAGCAGCTTTCAGACGACGGTTTACATGAACTTGCAACCTCCAGGAAGTACAGCTCGACGATCACCCGCCGACTGGTAGTCTCTTACACTACCTTCTCACCCTTTCCCGACACATACGCTGTCGAAACAACATATAGTATCATGGTGGTTATTTTCTTCTACTTTCCCCTACTGTCACCAATAGCTTCTATTTTCGGAAG
>ENA-OPJP01000552-OPJP01000552.1-human-gut-metagenome-genome-assembly--contig:-NODE-552-length-10706-cov-23.851469_pt1 | contig 10706 bp, 8 predicted proteins | sample MGYA00241417_ERZ501664 | MGnify/ENA primary metagenome ERZ501664 (study PRJEB25962, sample SAMEA2042200) | human gut metagenome | biome: human gut; feature: human-associated habitat; material: faeces...
AGAGGACTTCGAGGCTTGGCGCAAATTGTGAGAATTAAGGTCTGCGACCTTGGACGTGGATAGCTGAAAGGCTGTAATTCCAACTAACGTGTTCTGAGAGGGAGCGAGGTTATGTTTTGGGAATCCCAAAACGTCTCGCTCCACCATGAGGGCGGAGGAACTTTGCTCCCGATGGTCGCAGAAAGTGAGTGTACCAACTGTAAACAGTGTATAGAATGACAAGCATACATGAACAGGACAAGAAAAAGGGCGGAAGACCGCCCACAGGCAGGATTCACAAGCTGTCGAAGTCTGTCACGGTGAAGTTCTCGAAGCCAAGCTACGAGGCATTGAGACTGAGGGCGAGAAAAGCCAACCGCAAATTGGCGGAGTACATTCGTGAGTCCGTCTTGAACGGCGAGGTGGTCAGCGGACACAACGCAGAGACGGTAGCCATCGCTAAGAACCTCATCGGTATGGCAAATAACCTCAACCAACTTACCAAGCTGTCGCATCAGAGAGGTTTCCACGAAACCCATGTGTATGTGGTGGACTTGTTGAGAAGATTGAAAGCCATCCTTGGTGAGTATCACCAAGCAAGTTCTAAACCGAAGCCAAGCGGTAAGGGAAGAAAGGAGGATACCACATGATAGGCAAGCTAAAGAAAGGCAGCTCATTTGCTGGTTGCATCCGCTATGTTACAGGCAAGGACGAGGCGAAAATCCTTGCCTCTGATGGTGTGTTACTCGGCACGAATACCGAGATGACGCAAAGTTTCGAGCTACAAAGGCAACTAAATCCAAGGATTAAGAAGCCTGTGGGGCACATAGCTTTGAGCTTCAAGCCCGAGGACAAGCCACGTTTGACGGATGAATTCATGGCTAAGATAGCCCTTGAATACATGCAGATGATGGGGATAAAAGATACTCAATTCATCATCGTAAGGCATCACAACACCGACAATCCACATTGTCATATCGTGTATAACCGCATCAATAACGAGGGCAAGCTCATATCAGACAGGAATGATTACAGGCGTAATGAGCAAGTGACCAAGGCTCTTAAATCCAAGTATGGATTTACCTACGGAACGGACAAGGGCAATACTAATACTCGTAAGTTACGCAATGCAGAGCGTGCCAAATACGAGATTCACAATGCCGTCAAGGATGCCTTGAAAGGCGCTGATAGTTGGCAGAAATTCAAGAATGAACTTGCAAAGCGAGGTGTTCTCTTGGAGTTTGTCTATAAGGACAAGGAGCGAACCAAGGTGCAAGGCATCCGATTCTGCAAGGACGGATATAGCTTCAAGGGTACGCAGATTTGCAGAGAATGCAGCTTTGGCAAGTTGGATGCAAGACTTGGCACAGAGTATAATCGTGTATCGCCAAGAGCCGAATCTATGCAGGGAGGACAACCAAGTTGTCACCAAGTAGAACAGACTCAACCAACGGCAGAACATACCCAAGACCCTTGGAGTGGTATTTCTTCCATCGGCTTGTTCGCTCCGTCTAATGCCCAAACTTATGAGCCATTCCCAGAGGAAGAATCCGCCAAGAAGAAAAAGAGAAAACGCAGAAAGGGCTTCAGCCTTTGATGCAAGTTACAAACTTAAAATTAGAATCGAACATGAAAGAAGAACTATTGGAAGCCATCTATGGCACAGTTGAGAGATTGGAGCAGAAAGTTGATGAGCTTTCTGCCTCCACAAAGAACGCAGGAGCAGAAAATGTTCCTGCAAGTAATGACATAACCAAGTTGGATAAGTCAATCAATGCGATGTTTACCAAGGAAGAGAAAGTCAGAGGTAAAATATCCAAATTAAGAGATGCCATTGTTGTTTTTGCTGACCTTATTAAGGTTGAACTTGGCAAAAATAAGCAGCGAAGCAAGTTCTTGGTAGATGCTGTCAAGCAGATGAAACAAGAGCATACTGTCACCTCGAAGGCATTGCAAGACAAACTTGAAGTGATGAACAATTCACCTCAGAAGAAACTTGTCACCCATCGCTTCGAGCCTACATCAAAGTATGTTCTTCTTTTCATTGGCGGCTTGGCTCTATCTCTCGTTCTCTCCATTTGGGCAATCTCACCCAATGGCGAGAGTATCAAGATTGGGAGGAGGCAGATTTGAAATATCGTGCTTTGCGAATGGTTCTCCCATCTGACGACCCGAATATTCGTTACATCGAAAAACATTTCAATGTCCAACGAGACGAAGACATAATTGATAAATTAAGAACCCAAGTTGATGTGTATGAAGATTCCGTCTATCAATACCACAAAATGATTGAGATTGCATTCTATAAAGATAGTGTAGCAAGACAACTTATTAATGAATCAAATAGAATAAAGATGCAGGTAAACCGTAAAAAAAAGTAAGTGAAAATATTGTTTTAGCGTTATTATGTAAAGTATAATCACGTACAACATAGTTTAATGTAGTTTAAATATTCTCTAAAAATTACTTTGTTTCAAAAAGTCTTCATATCTTTGCGCTCGGAACACAAAATGATGTAAATAATTGCAGTTTGCTTTCGTTTTGGTGCAATTGTTCCTATAACCTTTACACAAGGTTGATACAGCCCCGTCTGTTTAAAAGGCGTAACTTCTAAGACACGTAGAATCCTAGGCAATTAACTGATGGTTTAATTTTAAAACTAAAGATTATGATTGTAAGTTTTAAAAATGGAGAAAGAGTGTTCACAATGGAAAACGCAGATTTGCGTTCCATTTGTGGTGGTACTGCGGTAGCAACACGAAGTTTCCCTTGTACAGTTCATGAAAGTGATGGTTCTGTACACACGAAAGAGGTTTCTAGTGTTGAGGAATGTTTAGAATTTGGTGGAATTAAGTAATGTTGAAAGTTCTGAGTTTCGACTCAGAACTTTCTTCTTAATTTTTAAATTTCGTAATATGCTTAGACTTATTTTTATATTTTTGCTTATATTGGCTCATTCTGTTTCGTATGGGAAAAAGTATACATTGTCAGAAACCCCTAATGGGTTATGTCTAAAGCAATGGTTAGGAAAGGATTCTGTCATAGATTTCAACAGCCATAAAGAACTAAAGAAAGTCAAGATTATAGGTGAGATGGCTTTTGAAAAGAACAATCATATAAAAAAAGTTATATTGCCAGCACAATTAAAAATTATAGAGAAGAGGGCTTTTAACACTTGTGAAAAGTTAGAACAGGTAAAGATTCCCCCGTCTGTAACATATATTGGTAATAGTGCATTTAATATGGACAGAAAATTACTTTTAGCTTCCTTACCAGATAGTTTAACAGAAATAGGAGAGTGGGCTTTTTGGGATTGCAATAAAGTCTCTATATCTACCATACCGCAATCTGTCATAAAGATTGGAAGACAAGCATTTACTTGCTGTGAAGGTATCACAACTCTGATTTTCAAAAATAATATGGAAGTCATTAATGATAGATGTTTTTCTGGTTGCAAAAACATAGAAAGAATAGTGTTTCCAAAAAATCTCAAGGTCATCGAGCATTTTGCATTTGCTCGTTGTATAAAACTAAAATGTGTGGATTTTCCCAAAAGTCTTGAAAAAATCAGTCATCAAGCATTTGCCAATTGTTGGGATTTAGAAATAGTGAATTTTTCATCAGCTCCCAATGTTGATTCGACGGCATTCGACAACTGTAAGTATCACTTTGGTAAATAGCAATAAACATTTAAATACAGAAAATCATGAATGTTTTGAAGCATATATTATTTCTTTTAAATATAAATTTTACGTGCACATTCTTGCATAAACTTTATATGGAAAATCCTAACAATACTAATTTGTTAGGATTTTCAAATATGCTTAGACTTTATGGCATTGATACACAAGCAGGGAAAATTACCAATACGGAAACTTTTGGAAATGAGATTCTTCCATTTCTCACAAGACTAGATGATGCTTTTGTAGTTGTTGAAAATTGCAAAGAAAACATATATAAGCTATATACAGATGAATATACATATATAGAGAAAGATGCATTCCTTGAGAAGTGGGATGGTACCTTTCTTGCCTTTGAGAAAACACAATATAGTGGTGAACCTCAATATGAAAATCATAGAAAGGAGGAAAGACTGCAAACTCTTTATATAATATTGGGCTATGGTGGCTTATTGGTATTGTGTGTGTGTTCTGTTTTGGCAAATGAGAATATTTTTTCAATTTGCATGAATCTTTTAGGATGTGGAATCGGAGGATTTCTCACATACTGCATTATGGCTCAGCATGTAGGCAAAAACATTGCTAAGAAAATATGCACAAATCGTCATCATTTTGATTGTAATATAGAATATCGATTGGGTGGTATAATAGACTTGGCTGATATGTGTGCAGCATATTTTGCTACCTTTTTCTCATTAATAGTATTTTTAAAACTTTCAACATTATTTACAACTTTGTTTTGGGTATCAGCAATACCTGTTGTTGCCTGGAGTTTGTGGACACAAATCTTCGTGGTGAAGAAATTTTGCCCTATATGCTTATGTTTGCTAACAGATATATTTGTATTAAATGTATTCAATATATGTACTTTAGATTTTGGAAATGTGCATTTTTCGAACTCTGATATTAGGGATGTTATGTGTTGTGTTCTTCTTTTTATTGTATATTTGTCATTTTCGTTAAAATATTCAAAAGATATATTGGGAAAGTGTGTACAAACTGAAAATATTAGAAGAAGTAATAATTATCTAAAAGAACAATATTTATTGATGTTAAATACTTTCCCGCAAAATATAGATTCTATATCACAATGTTTGGATAGTATTAATTGGGGAGAAACAAATGCGCATAAGCATCTTGTTGCTGTATTGAATCCAACATGTGCTCCTTGTGCTTTAGATTTCTTGAACATGTATAATGCTATGGCTTTAAGTAATTCCATCAAAGTACATGTGTTTTTTGTATATTGGACAAAAGAGCAGCATGAAAAATTGGAGCTTTTAGTTTCTGCAATATTACAGAATCCCAATAAGGCAATGTATGTTATTCAAAATTGGTATGAAATTGGAGTTTATGACCAAAAGCTATTTGAGGAAAAATTCTGTACAAAAAATATAGAACGTAAGTCTATAGACCAACTTATTGATAGACAAAAAGAATGGTGTGTGAATAATAACATTCACTCCACCCCTTCATTTATGCTTAATGGACACTTCTTGCCAAAAGGATTTAATTTTATGGACATAATAAACTTTTAGATATGAAAATAATAAGACTAACTTCACTTATTTTGTTTTTAGGTATGACACCTACTATAATGGGACAAAACAGTTCAACTTCCGTAGATGAATACGAATGTATCTACGAGTATCAAGTAAAGAATGACAAAGGTTCTTCGGATGTAACTTCTACCATTTTGCAAATCGGCAGAAACGTAGCCATGTTTTCCGATTACACTGCATTCCGAGCTGACTCTGCCATTGCCTGTAAAGCTCCTGAGTCTGACATTCAGAAGTTAAAGATGCAAGAAATGAGAAACGATATGTTCTTCGATCAGGCAGTCTCTCTAAATGTGCCAAAGGGTAAGTTGACCGTTTATAGTGTCATTACGCCTAATTACTACAGCTATACGGAGAGTGGCTCACCGATTAGTTGGAATTTTGCCGAGGAGACAGACACCGTCTGTGGATATACTTGCCAAAAGGCGGTGGGAGAATATGGCGGAAGAACTTGGACGGTATGGTATTCCACTGAGATACCTGTGTCTTTTGGTCCTTGGAAACTTTGCGGTCTGCCTGGCTTGGTATTGGCAGCAAAGGATGCAGAAGGCATACATCAATTCAAGGCAATCACTTTCCGCAAGTCGTGTACTCCCATGAACTTGAAGCCATACGCCAATGCCATCAAGACTTCAAGAGAACAATTCGTCAAGTCGAAGAACAAGTTTGAGCAAAACCCGATGGGCAACATACCTGCTGAATCCATCAGTGAGATGACCATCGAGAAGTATGAGGATGGTGGGCATAGCGCCTTGGTCAACGGTGTGGTGCTGAGAATGCGCCCTAACGGATATGTTCCTCTCGAATTAAAGTAAACAAAGGAGATTTTTGTATATGAGAAGATTCTTGCTTTTGATGATATTGGCTTGCTTATGTAACTGCACTTTTGCACAAAGTGTGGTTACAGGAGTGGTGCGTGATACCACAGGCACAAACTTGGAAGGTGTCATCGTCAGGGTGAATGCCAACACGGCAACCCTTGGCTTTACGAGAACAACAGAAAATGGTTCTTACAAGATAACTTTCAAGACCGAAGCCAAGCAGATAACCATTACAGCCGAAGCCATCGGATATGAGAAAGCCAAAAGAGAAATCAATAATCTCTCGCAAGTGTGTAACTTCAATCTGAAGGAGAAGACGACAGCCCTCAAGGAAGTCGTAGTAAAAGCCCCTGCCATCTATCAGCGAGGCGATACCTTGTCTTACAACTTAGCCTCATACATAGGGAAGAACGACTATACGCTGAAGGATGCCATGAAGAAACTGCCTGGTATCGAAGTTGGGGATAAAGGTTCCATCAAATACCTGGGCAAGGAGATTTCCAACTTTTATATCAATGGCATGGACTTGCTAGGAGGAAGATACAACATTGCCACAACCAACATACCTGCTTCCTTTGTCAACTCCGTCCAAGTGCTCAACAACCATCAGGCAGTAAAAGCCGACAAGGATGTTTTTTCAGACAACGTTGCTATCAACGTGAATATGAGCAACAAGGCTAAGTTCAAGCCTGTAGGCTCTTATGGCGTTTCGCTCGGTGCTGGCAAGCATACCTTGTATGAAGTGAATGGTGCGGGAATGCTCTTCAAGTCAAACTTCCAAATGTTGGCTTCGCTAAAAGCAGGCAACATCAGTCAGTTCGCATTGAATGAAGGAACGAACCATTTCGATAGCAAGGAAACTGTATCTACAGTGTCAAGTTTGCTGGGAAACATTTCCGCTTCCACTCCTCCCATTGAGGTGGATAGGTATGCCTCACCAGCTGACCGCTTGTTGTCGTTCAACATATTGAGGAAGATTAGAAAGGATGTTACCCTTAAGGGAAATGTCGGATATAGCTATGCGAAAAGTCAATATGACTATAGCTTGACTAGAAGCTATACCGATGCGGAAAACAATATCGTTATCTCACAAGCATATTCACCTCTGTCATCTGTGCATCGCCCAAGCATTCAGTTGGAATACAAAGACAACTCAGACAAGACTTATCTCGTCAACACTTTGTCGGGCGTTGGCTCTTTCTTGACATCAGAGTTGCCGACAAGGGAAAATGGCACGCTCGTTAACCAGAAGCAGACCATGCGAGAGTTCTTTCTGAACAACAAGTTTTCTACATTATGGCATCACAAGGACTTGCGATGGTCGTTGACGTCGGTTGTCTCATACCAAGGTTCTCCCATGGGAAAGGTAGCTCTTGACAAAGAAACGAAAGATGCTGTTGTACAGAATGCCAATGGGCAAAGTTTCCGCACAGAGAACACACTCTCTCTGTCTAAGAAGCATCGTAATTCACGTATCTATTTGCCGATATTACTGAACTATTACATGGATAAAGTACAGACGACTTTACATCCTACGGATGAAAGCAACGATGGGAGTATGCAAAATCTCAGAGTGGCATTGGCTCCACAATATGAATATTCGCATTTTCAATACAGATATGTCTTACGTTTGGAAGTGCCTGTGCGCATGGACTATATAGCTCACAGAGACCACATGATTGCATCTTCTGGCTCTTGGTATTTTTCAGTTTGCCCAAGTATGTATTGCAACTATAAGCTCACTTCTCGCTCAGTGCTTCGTACCAACATATTCTACGCCCGTACATTCGGAGACATCTTGGATTTCTTGAAATCTCCTGTCCGAATCGATGATACTTCCATGAAGATGGGTTCGGGCATCTTGGCGGATAACAAGAGTTTGAACGCCTCGTTGCATTACGACTATAAGATACCGCTGAAAATGTGGTTCTTCAATGCTGATATTCTGTATAATCAAGAGAGAAGCAACATTCTGGCAAGCCAGGATGCAAGCAATACGCTCGTAACCATGTCGAAGATATATGCCCCAAACACAGCAAAAAGTCTCATAGGGCAAGTAGGCATTACCAAATTCATAGAGTCCATCAAGACCAAGATTTCCTTGAACGCTGGCTATCAGTGGAGACGGCAAATGACCTTGCAGAATGGTTATCAACAGAAATATACATGGAAGAGCTTGACGTTCTCTCCTTATCTGACATCGCAACCTTGCAAATACGTAGAGTTGGATTACAATGGCATGTTTGCCAAGACTTATCTTTATGCTGCTTATCAAAACGACAGCTATCTGAGCCAACAGCACAAGGTTTCTTTGAAAATCATACCCTTTGATGGCTTCGTATTTGACACATCTACAGATATTGTAAAAAATGAGTTGACGAAAGATGTGACCAAGACGATGGCTCTATTGGATATGGGCTTGTCTTATCGAAAAAAAGCGGTAAAGGTATCCCTTGACATCAGAAACATGCTGAACCAACATCAATATGGCTACACCATCTACAATTCCGTCAATACTTTCACATATAATTATCAACTGAGGGGAAGGGAGTGTGTCTGCTCGGTAAAACTAACGATATAAAGAATGAATAAAATACATTTCATAAAGCAACACGATGGCATGCAGTGTGGTGCTGCATGTTTGGCAATGATTGTCAATTCATATGGTGTCAAGTGTTCCTTAGAGTATGTTTCACAAATGTTACATATAGGGAAAAATGGCATCTCAATGTTTGCTATTACAGAGGCTGCAAATGAAATTGGTTTCAATTGCCAAGGGCAATTGTATACTGTTGAACAATTGAAAGAAGCACAAATGCCTTGTATTTTACATTGGAACCAGAACCACTTTGTTGTATTATTTAAGATTAGTAAAAAAGAAGTTTTTTGCATTGCAGACCCAGGAAAAGGATTGCTAAAATTAACTTTCGAAGACTTTTGTAGACATTGGATTAGTACAGAACAGCAAGGAACGAGGGGGACTGTGTTATTGCTGACTCCTACAGAAAAGCTGGAAAACTTTCATATAGACAAATATCACTCAAACAAATCCAAGCATGTTTTGTGGAAATACATATTGAAATATAGGTATTTGTACATTATGTTATTATTGGGGCTATTTGTCGGTAGTCTCTTGCAACTTGTCTTGCCATTCCTTACCCAATCCATCGTGGATGTTGGTATCAAAAACCAAAACATAGGATTCGTTTGGCTTATACTGTTGGGACAGTTAATGCTCACAATCAGTAGAACGGCTATTGACTTTATCCGCAGATGGCTGTTGCTCCACATATCACTGCGCATCAACATATCGTTGGTGAGCGACTTCTTCATCAAGCTATTGAAGTTGCCGATGTCTTTCTTTGACACGAAACTAATGGGCGACTTGATGCAGAGAATGAACGACCATAGTCGAGTAAATACTTTCTTGACACAGCAGACTCTCAACATAACTTTTGTAATATTCACCTTTGTGGTGTTCTCATTGGTTCTGTTCTTCTACAACAAATTGGTGTTTGTCATCTTCTTGTTGGGAAGCATCCTCTATGGTGTATGGATGACCTTGTTTTTGAAACGAAGAAAGGTTCTTGATTATGAACTGTTTGAGCAGCAAGCTATCAACAATAACAAAACTTATGAGTTTATCACCTCCATGCAGGAAATCAAGTTGCAGGATTGTGAACAACGTAGAAGATGGGAATGGGAGGACACGCAAGCAGACTTGTTTGGGGTGCAGATGAAATCACTCAAACTCCAACAGACACAGGAGGCAGGAAGTATCTTTATCAACGAGGTGAAGAACATCATCATCACGGTAGTGGCTGCAACCGCCGTGATACATGGGCAAATGACACTTGGTATGATGCTTGCCGTGCAATACATCATCGGACAGCTCAACTCACCTGTGGAGCAACTGATGAACTTCTTCTATTCTCTGCAAGATGTGAAGATTAGTTTGGAACGTATCAACGAGATTCACCAGATGGATGATGAGAACGGAAAGGTAGGCTTGCTAACTTCCATCGAGGACAAGAATGAGGGCATTGACATCAAGAACATCATGTTCAAGTACGACCCACATGCTTTGCGCAAAACCATAGACGATGTGAGCATTCACATTCCGCAAGGTAAGGTAACAGCCATCGTTGGCGCATCTGGCAGTGGAAAGACCACCCTCATCCGCTTAATGCTAGGTTATTATTCTGTCTTGGAGGGACAAATCAACATTGGCAATACCAACATTAACAAGCTCAACAAGAAATGGTGGCGCAGACAATGTGGCGTAGTGATGCAGGATGGCGTTATCTTCTCGGAGAGTATAGCACGAAACATTGCCGTTGACGATGGCGATATAGACAAGGAACGGTTGTTGAAAGCAGCCGAGATAGCTTGTATCAAGGAGTATGTAATGGCTTTGCCTCTGAAGTTCAATACCAAGATTGGACGTGATGGCGTGGGACTGAGCCAGGGACAGAAACAGCGCATCTTGATAGCAAGGGCTGTGTATAAAAATCCAGACTATATCTTCCTTGACGAGGCGACCAACTCGATCGATGCCAACAATGAGAGAAGCATCGTGGAGAACTTGGATAAGTTCTACAAGGGCAAGACAGTTGTGATTGTGGCTCATCGCCTAAGCACGGTGAAGAATGCCGACCAAATCGTGG
>ENA-OPJP01000558-OPJP01000558.1-human-gut-metagenome-genome-assembly--contig:-NODE-558-length-10641-cov-1.864538_pt1 | contig 10641 bp, 8 predicted proteins | sample MGYA00241417_ERZ501664 | MGnify/ENA primary metagenome ERZ501664 (study PRJEB25962, sample SAMEA2042200) | human gut metagenome | biome: human gut; feature: human-associated habitat; material: faeces...
GCCAACTGAGCTAAAGAGGCAAATCCTTGCAGCCGCCGAGCGACTCGTTTTTAGGACGTGTTGTAAAACGGCTGCAAAGATACGCATTATTTTTCTATTGCCAAAACTTTTTGCAGTTTTTTTTTAATGGCTACGCTGTTTTTCCTTGAATTTGGTGAGTTGAACCTTCAGGCTCTCGACACACTGGTCAATACTTTCCTCAAATGTGTCACAAGTCTTTTCAACATAAAGGTCCTTGCCGGTCACACCCACAGTCACGCAGGCTTGCTTGTTGAGAGCGGTGGCAGGCTTCACCACTTTTAATTGCACCTCTACTTTCTGAATATCTTCATAAGTTTTTTCCAACTTGGCGATTTTCTTTTCGACAAACGCCTGTAACTTCTCGGTAGCGTCGAAATGTATCGACTGAATCTTAACTTCCATAATTACCTCCTTTTTATTTAATTAAAGAGTTACGCCCTTGGATGGGCTTCTTGATATACTCGCTTGAGTTGCTCAAAGGTGGTATGGGTGTAAATTTCGGTCGTAGAGAGACTCTCATGACCCAACAGTTTCTTCACACTTTCCAGACCAGCCTCGTGATTGAGCATAGCGGTAGCGAAGGTATGGCGGAGCACATGGGGCGACCGTTTGCTGAGCGTGGATACTAGCGACAGACATCGCTTCACCTCGTTTCTTACCTGGTCACCGCTCATCCTTTCTCCCTTGCGAGTCACAAACAGGGCGCCGTTACCGGCCTTGACCTGCTCATCACGCACCCTTATATATATTAATAAGGTGTGCTCCAGTTCCTCACCCAGAGGGATGATGCGCTGCTTGTTGCGCTTTCCCAACACTTTGACAGCATGGTTAGCCCAGTCTATCGCCGTGTCGTCCAGTCCTGTCAATTCAGAGAGACGTATGCCTGTCTCGTAAAAAGTCATCAGCATCGTCCGTGCCCTTACACTTTCGAAGTCATCACCCCACTCCACCACATCCAGAAGCCGGTTCATCTCCTCTTCTTTCAGAAATTGCGGCAGAGGCTTTGCCTTCTTCGGGCCCTTAATCATCCTCGACGGGTCGCGGGCTACCTTTTGGTGAGCCAGAGCATAACGGTAAAACGAGCGAAGAGCACTCAGTCTGCGATTAACAGAAGTAGCTCTATTGCCTTTATCCATCATGCTTTCCATCCATCCACGGATGACATCGGCATCGACAGTCTCCCAGGAAAGCAGCATGTCCAAATTTTTGAAATATGCCTCAAAAGCCTTCAGGTCTTCGGCATAACTGCTAACAGTCAACTCTGAACGGTTCTTTTCAAACCGCAAGTAGTCCAAAAATTCGCCAATCATCGCCATCGCGCCTATTACATTACTGTTTTCGGCAACGAATATACGGAAATTAATTCAAACTACCAAATTTTCGGAGGAAAAATTATTCCTCTTCCTGACGGAGCTTCTGTACGTAGATGGCGTGTTCCATCTTGAGACGCTTCAAAACAGAAGGCTTATCAAACTGCTGACGAGAGCGGAGTTCCTTAATAACACCTGTCTTTTCGAATTTTCTCTTGAACTTCTTGAGAGCTCTTTCGATGTTCTCACCATCTTTTACTGGTACAATAATCATTGTCTTGTTTTTATTAATTAATTATGTTAAACTTATTGCTTTCGGGCATACGCCCAATAATAGCGGCTGCAAAATTACTGCTATTTTGTCACTTGGGCAAGTTTTTTCCCCTATTTTTTTCACAAAACGGCTGAAATTGTTGCATTTACGCCGTTCTGCGCCACTATCTCCAGCCCATTTCTGCCCATAGATACGCCCTCCGCAGCCCCCGTTTTTGGGGCGGAGATTATGGATGGAAGTCTGGAAAAAACTGATGCGGAAAGGGGGATTTACATTCACATTTCTACTACTTTCATAGTTGGTGATGAATGCAGCCTCCTTAGCCACACACAGCTTTTTCGCCTCTTCAACCTTACCAAATATCAGCAGGAGGGCAACACCTATTTATATTATATAAGTTAGCAACTACATGCGACGTTGCTCTTCGTTACCCGCACCGGTACCGCGGAACTTGCTGCGTGTATTATTGAAACTATAACTTACCGTGAACTCAACCTTGCGCATCGTATTATTGCTTACGCTCCAGCTCAGCACATCGGCAGTCTGCATCCACTTACGGTTGGAGTACGTATTAAAGAGGTCGGTCACCGACAAGTTCAGATTCCACTTGTTTTTGGCCAACGCTTTTGATATATTCATATCCACCCTGAACTGCTGATGACTGTTATTCAGCCCGTCGTGTGCCAGAGATGAATACAGGATATTACAAAATACATAAGTATCCTTGGGCAGTACCACCATATTCTTGATCGATGCTTTATAGAGAGGTTTGTCGAACTTTCCGCCTTGGAATGTGATGAACTGCTGACTATAAGAAGCCTCAACCGTAGGACGCCAGGCACCCAACTGGAAACCATAAGCAGCCCCAAACGACAGGCTTTTATAGGTATGCAGATTGATAGTACGCAGAGCCAGCACGGAGTCCACTTGCTCCAATGGGAAATATGATGTGAGCAGACGATTCCGGCTAAATCGGCCATTTGCCATAATCTTCAGTTTGCCGAAACTGGCCACCAGACCCAATTTATGGATATTGGCACTACGCAGCAATGGATTTCCCTCTTCATAAACATAATCCGACACAAAACTCGTAGAATTGTTAAGCTGTCGATAAGTAGGACGCGCCACACTATAATCGTAAGAAAGAGACACACGATTGCTGCCTTTGGTATAAGCCACTACTACTGAAGGATATAGGAGTGTACTCGTATAGCTGGCATCAGCATCATACTTGTTGTTGGAATAATAGTTGAAATTGATATGTTCTGCTCGAAGACCCAATGAGAGCGAGAAATCTTTCAGCCTGACATAGCTATCCCAAAACAGGGCATAATTGTTCTGTTCTGAAACGCTCTTACTGCTACTCATAGCTGTCTTCAGCGTACCCACGATGCCATTGTCTGCATCAATCCTGGTGCGCGACACCTCGCCACCTATCTTCATATCCATTCCCCATAAAGGGAAACCATACACAGCTTTACCGGCATACAGCCACGAGTTGAAATGGTTTGATTCCAACAGAGTTTTCCTCTCTTTGACGAAGTACTTGTCCTGACCATACAGACCATTGATATGAAGCATGTCTACATCGGCTTGAAACAACCTGCGTTTGGGCATTTCATGACGATAGTATCCATTGACCAGATGATAGTTCTGCCGTATGGAGTAGTCGGCATCCCAACTACGCTCCAATCTTCTACTGCCTTCATAGAAGCTCTCTGTCTGGGCTGTACCTCTACAAACATTCTGCTTGGGATGCAACATGTAGTCATACTTAAGGCCGGCCGACACACCATTATCCGCTGTATAGTTGAAACCTATAGCCCCTCCCAATTGTGACATTTTATTATTGGCATCATTGCGACTGTCTACAGAGCGCTTGCCAAATGCCAAGTGCTCTTCGCTACGTTCATGCTGAGCAGCATGGGCATACTGAAGATTTCCGAAGAAATCCCACCGTTTCACGCGATAGTTAAGGTCGGCAAATACGGCCTCTCCCACACGGTTCTTCCCCGTAAGTTGGCCAAACAGCATACCACTCCATCCATCGCCTTGCTTTCTGATAGTAGTAATACGTATCACAGACTCTGTCCCCGACGGATATTCAGGGCCTGGTGTCATGATTATCTCGACCTTCTTTATCCGAGAAGGCACTATTCGTTTCAGTTCTTCTTGCCGCAGAATACGCCGGTTGTCTACATAATATATAGGGGCACCTCGCCCGAATACCTTGACATCCTTGCCATCGGTCGTTATGAAAGGCAACTGCCCGAGCATATCGTTGAGAGAACCAATCTTGGCCAATGGGGTTTGCTCTATATTGGCTACCAGTCCTCTATTGTCAAAGCGCACGGCATCAGCCTTTACCACTACTTCATTCAAAGCCGTCACCTCTGCCGCCAAGGGGATGTCACCCATGTCTCCACCGCCAACTACCCTGCGTTCTTTGCTCGTATAGCCCAACATAGACATACGCACCAAAGCCTCTTCGGGAACATCGCTTATCTCGAAGCTACCATCATCACCGCTTGTCGTACCTTTCACGAAAGTAGTATCTGGCAATGCATATACCACCACATTGGTATAAGCCAAGGGAGTACCTGTTCCCTGCTCTACCACCTTCCCCTTGACCACGCACTGCGCATTAGCCACTTGGGATACCATACTGAGCAGGCTCACCACTAAAATCAACACATTCCTCTTCATGGTCATTTCATTTTAAGATGTTTATAATAAGCCTCCAGATACGAGTGCAACATCTGCAGTGAACGAAGTACAGGAACACAAGCATCTGTTTGGAAACAATCATTTTTTACCCACAGCCTATCATTTGCATAGTCTGCATCGTGTTCAAGGCAACAATGTATATACTTTACATTCCTACCCGTCAAGCCACCACTACAAACGATATCATAAGCCTTATACAACATTCGTTCCTTTATCCTTAAGAAGCGCTCAAAGTTAAAAAAAAAACGGTTTTACCAAAACAATCATTGACTTTTTTGCATTTTATTTCTACTAATTGCTTACAATTGTAAACTATCTATGCTTTTTTAGCTACAAATCATATAAATTTTCTCATCACAAACCGAACCCAAACAGTTTACATACCGTCGTACCCGACTGTTTTTATACATATAACGAAGAATGATGGGATGGCGCAATTTGTTTACTATGCATTAGCTCTGGCGAGTGGACATTTCGTAGTTATCACTATGCCGACGGCTGTGATTTCCAGAGATGGCTGGCAAGCCTTGCGGAGTCTGGACTTGCCCTTTGTTTTCACAGAGGCTGCCGGCGCTTTCGCCGAGGACATCGTCAGAATTGCCGAGGGTACCTTCACACTTCCCGAGGGTACCTTCACGGTCGCCGAGGGTACCTTCAGAATTATTGCGAGGCGGGATATGGATATTTCATGGCTTGAAATGATTGTTGCGGAGCTTGATACTGGTATTGCGTGTCACGAAATTACTCTGATGGGATGCTGCATGGAAATGTGAGTGGCTTACGGATGAGCAATGCGGGTAATAGATGCAACAAAGTGGGCTGCCATGTACAATAAAGTGACTGCCCTTATATATATAATAATGTAGGGAATGGCAGAAATGGTGATTTGTCTGGTGGTGGCGATTGCTACAACGCTGGGAGCGGCTGGGAAGGCGGTTGGACTCCTATCCACTCTTCCTCGGACTGTCGTGGGTATCTTCGGGGCTGTCATGGATATCCTTGGGGCTGGGGTGGCTCAACCTCTTGCCTATCCCGCCGCCACAGCCAGCCACACGGCGCTACCACTGGTCACCGCTATAGCCGTTGTGACGGAAGGGGAATTCGTCCTCTTCCTTAGGGACAAACATCGAGTCGTCTTCGCTCTCGCCGTCCATACGGGCAAGCGTCTGGCTGTTTTTGAAACAGGTCTCGAGATAGTCGTTGCGATGAAAATATCTGCCGAGCACCTCGCGGTAGTCATCAAAGGCCTGCGGCGATGGCGTCTCGGTGAATATACGGGCAATCGCAGCCTCAACCTCATCAATGTCGCAGTCCTCGGCCAAACAGGAGAGCGCACCCAAGGCATAGGTCCAACCCCGCTTGGCATACCGGGTGACGAGCCTTACCACCCGCTTCCGGCAGGCATTGTCTATACGACAGCCGTAGAGCCTCGACACGACCAACACGCCAAGATAATCGAGCCTCGCGTCGCCACACCACGACTCCACGATGTCGAGGAAGTGGTTGCTGTCATCCTCGGGCGAAGCGAGCAGCATCTTCAGCCCCGTCTCGTCCCTATAGTCGATATACTCTTCCACCTCTGCCATGCGGCGCTGGCAGTCCTCGAGTATGCTCACCATCCGCGCGTCGGGCTCTATCCCCACCCCGTGCAGGAAGAACTGGTGCAGGTTGTCTATCAGCGGTTCGTCGTTGCACTGGAATGCGAACAACATCTCCAGAAGGAACTGCGGCGTCTGGTTCTGACAGTAATCTTCAGCATAGAAGGGGTTGGGCTCGCCCCGCTCGTCATACTTGTCGATGCAACCCAGCACATCCAGGGCGTCGGAGTCGCGGGCAAGCGCCTTTTCCACATAGTGGCGCGTGTAGCGGTTGTCGGGACCCTCCCGGCGGCTACAGTCGTCGAGGAAGAGACGCAGCGCATATCTGTCGTAGTCCCTGCCCTCGCTGTAGGCGGCATAGACGCTGGCGGAATCGGTCCATCCATAGCGCTCGACGAGCTGCCTGTTCTTGTCCACGAAATCGATGCTGCAGTCTACCTCAGCCTCCTGACTCAGCAGCTCGTCTGCCAGCAGTATGGCGAGCCCTCTGCCTATGGCGCTATCCAGCTCGTTTATCATCGGAGCCATCTCGCGCCTGCCCACCTGCGTCCTGCCCACATAGGGGTATAGCATCAGACGGCGCACCGAGTTCTCGTCTACCTCTACGGTCATCACCATATCGCGGGCCGTCACCCAGTCCCTGACCTTCACGTCTACTATCACTTGTATCATATCTTCCATTTCCGTTATGCTTGCCGACACCATGCCAACAGTCTGCAAAATTAACGAAAATCATTCTATCCACAGCGCTCGAGATACGTATAAAACTCTGCCGGACCCACTTTTCTCCCCTACTTGTCATGACCAGACAAAAAAGTGTGCTCTTTTGCACCCATTACTCGTTTTTTATTTTTACCTTTGTCACACATTGACAATCGCATTACACCTATTTATATTATATAGACAATGAAGACATCTAAGAAGTGGGCCATCCACATTGCCTGTTATGTGATAGCTGCCCTCGCGCTATCCGTTCTCAACGAGTTGCACCCTGCGGTGAAATACCGCACAGAAGTAATCGAGCCACAGACCGAGGCCCTGCAGCCCACGGCAGTCATCGACCTGGACAACGACAACCCCTATGCCTACGCCGGACAGGAGAGCGACGGCAAGCTGTATCTCTATGCCGACAAACAGCTGGCGGTCATGAACCCGCGCGTCTCCGAGAACCGCAATCTGACATTCATGCAGATTGTCACCGCTGCCGACGGTGCTATGGAACTCCACGTCAAGGGCTTCATCAATGTCGACGCCCAGGGCCACTACTCGCTCGACGATGCCGGCAATGTGGGCAAGCCTATGGTCATCAAGCAGGTCAAGGACGGCGAGCCCATCATGCAGAACATAGCCAATATCGACACCAAGCGGTATAAGATACGCCTCCTGCGCAACGCCCCTCTCGGCATCAATGCCGACGCCGTGGCCGAGGCAGCCCAGCGCGTGAGTCCCGACTACACCCCCGCGCCCCAGCCCGACCCTGAGCAAGAGAAGGTGCAGGAGTATATCCACAACAAGAGCCTGCTGGTCTACAAGAGTACCGTCTTCTACTCGCTCCTGGGCATCACCGTGCTGGCAGTGATTATGGCCATCCTGCTCTTTGCCGAGCGCGACGAGATAGAGTTGGGTCCGAAGAACAAGATAACCACCTGCAACGACGAGCTGACCATCAGCACCGAGTACCAGAAGATGCCCAAGCTGCTCCTGGTGAGCAACTATCTCTTGCTGGCCCTCATCGCCGTCATCACGGTATGCCTCTGCGTGCCCCAGCTGACCGAGACCATCTTCGCCAATCTCTTTGCCGGCTTCTTTGAAGGTCTGGGCGCCATCATCATGCTCACGGCACTGGCCTGCGCCATGGCCTACAACTGCTGGATGATGAGCCGCCACATCAAGGATGCTGAGGCCTGCGATACCGACAAGGGCTTCTGGCTCACAGCCGTAGAGATACTGATGGTGATTGTGGTCAACACCGTGGTGGTGGCCATGTGGCTGCCCGTATCGCTGATACCCGTCTTCGGCATCAACGTGATACTCGCCCTGCCCAACATCATCATCGCCTATGCCACCAGCGCCCACCGCTCCGAGCTCCACTGGATGCTGCCCATCCACGAGATATACAAGTGGATAAGCGGCTTCACCGTGCTGGCCTTCGTCGTGCTGCTGTGGATATTCAACTGTCTGCTCCAGGGCAAGGTGCGCAGTGACAAGCTCGAAGCCGCCGCCAACGCCAAGCGCCAGCTCTCTGAGGGCAATGACTTCTATGCCACCGGAGAAGACGGCAAGCTGCACCACTTCCAGCGCGTAGGCTCCAGCGACGAGTGGCGCGACCTGAACGATGAAGGCGGCCAGATCTACTACCGCAATGGCACCGTATTAACACGTGCTGCCTACTAAGAGAACATGATGCCAGATACAGCCACACTACTCTACCGGCGTGTAGAGGCACTTGCAGACCTCGACAGCGATGCCGTCGAGGTGCGCAACAGGAGTCTGCACGCCGCCCTGGCGCAGGTGTGCCATGAGGGAGTCAAGGATACGGGCATGGCCTTTGGCAACCTGTTTTCGCAGGTCGACTACCTGTGTCGCAGCCGTGCCGTGGGCGCCGCCGACAGGCAGGAGATACAGACCATGCGCCGCCACTCCAATAGCACCGAGCCCATCGCAGACACCGACTGGCCCTACGACCTGCGTGCGCTGGCTCTGCTCGTATCGGCAGTCACCTCCACCGACGTGCCCTCTACCCTCGTAGGCCGTCTGCCCGTCATGGGGCGTCCCGCCGACCTCAGCCACACCATAGACCGCCGCTATCTGCGCTGCGTGGTCATCGACCATGACGACCAGCTTATCCACGTCCATGCCGACGGCGAAGGCACGGGCGACACCTACACCGTCGACTACACCGCCCACAGCTATCTGCAGCCCCTGCTCAAGCGCGGCATGCAGCTCAACCTCATCGACTGCCATGAGGGCAAACACCTCGAGCCCGGACTCATCATCGTCGAGCCCGACTATCTGCTCGACATCAGCCAGATAGCGCGCTGCTTCACCGACTACGGCCACCATCCCCTCGCCTATGTCGCCAACAGGCTCAGCCCTGCCGCCAACTCCTATGCCATACTCCTGGGTAACTTTGCCGGGCGCGCCCTTGACGACATCATCAACCACCCGACGGACTACGACTGGCTCGACACCCTGCGTACCAACTTCCGTGAGCGGGCGCTCGACTACTGCACCTGCCCCGACTTTGCCGGCGGAGCCACATTCAAGAGCGACGCCAAGACACAGGTCGACAATCTGTGCGGCATCGTAGACAATCTCTTCGCCCCCGACCCCGCCTCGCGCCGCCATCCCTACAGGCGCGACCGGGCCATCCTCGAACCTTCCTTCGTGTGCGAGCGGCTGGGCATCCAGGGTCGTATCGACCTCATGACCACCGACATGCGGCTGCTGGTCGAACAGAAGTCGGGCCGCAACTACAATATCGAGCGCGGATATGCCAACCAGTATGGCTCCTTCCAGAAGGAGGACCACTATGTGCAGCTGCTGCTCTATGCAGGGTTGCTGCGCCAGAACTTCGGGCTGGGCCGCCGCAAGACCGACATACGCCTGCTCTACTCCAAGTATCCCCTGCCCGGCGGACTGGTAGCCGTCAACGAGTACCAGGCCCTCTTCCGCGAGGCTATTGCCCTGCGCAACCGCATCGTGGCGCAAGACTACGCCATAGCCCACGACGGGTTTGGCAGCATCATCGACCAGCTCACCCCCGAGACCATCAACGAGCGACAGCTGTCTACCCGCTTCTTCTCCGACTACATTCTGCCCCAGCTCCAGCGCCTGCTCACTCCGCTCCACACCATGAGCGCCGTAGAGCACGCCTACTTCTGCACCATGGCGACATTCGTGATGCGCGAGCAGCTGGCTGCCAAGGTGGGCAGCAATGAGGGCGTAAGCGCCAGCATGGCCGACCTGTGGAACATGCCGCTCGCCACCAAGCGCGAGATGGGCAACATCTACACCGGGCTCACCATCACCGGCAAGGAGAAGAGCAAGGGACGCGGCGGATGGGACATCGTCAGCCTCGACGTGCCCGACCAGGGCGAGGACTTCCTGCCCAACTTCCGTCCGGGCGACTCGATATATCTCTATGCCTACACCGACACGCCCAACCCCACCGGCGCCATCCTCTTCAAGGGTTCGATAGTGGCGATGAGCCAGCACAGCATCACCGTGCACCTCAACGACGGCCAGCAGAACGAGCATATACTCGCCGACAGCACCTATGCCGTAGAGCACAGCGGTTCCGACAATACCTTTACCGCCAATCTGCGCAGTCTGAGCGAACTGATACACGCGCCGAGCGACCGCCGGCAGCTGCTCCTCTCGCAGCGCGAACCCACAGCCGACATCTCGCGACGACTCACCCGCCCCTACAGCCCCACCTACGACGCCACGCTGCTCAAGGTCAAGCAGGCCAACGACTTCTTCCTGCTCGTGGGTCCGCCGGGGACCGGCAAGACATCGATGGCGCTGCGCTTCATGGTCGAAGAGGCACTCTGCGACCCCGACGCATCGCTGCTGCTCACCTCGTACACCAACAGGGCGGTAGACGAAATCTGCGCCATGCTCACCGAGGCGGGCATAGACTATCTGCGCATAGGCAACGAGTACGAGTTTGGCACCACAAATCCTGTGAAGGTAACCATTGAGCATC
>ENA-OPJP01000571-OPJP01000571.1-human-gut-metagenome-genome-assembly--contig:-NODE-571-length-10447-cov-1.870092_pt1 | contig 10447 bp, 9 predicted proteins | sample MGYA00241417_ERZ501664 | MGnify/ENA primary metagenome ERZ501664 (study PRJEB25962, sample SAMEA2042200) | human gut metagenome | biome: human gut; feature: human-associated habitat; material: faeces...
CGAGGTGCAGCTCACCATCTCCTTCAACGGCAAGGCCCGCTTCCAGAAGAAGTTTGCCGCCGATGCCACCTACGACGCCATACAGCAGGCAGTGCTCGCCGACGAGCTGAGCCAGAAGTATATCGACGGCAAGCAGGTGGTGAAGGTAATCGTAGTGCCCAAGAAGATTGTGAATGTCGTCGTGAAATAATCGGGCGGCAACGCACACCAAGAATACTACATCAGAGGAAGTTGCCGCTTGCACACACCACAACCCGGCGTGTGCAAGACGACGACTTCTTTTGCTTAGAGACAAACAGTAAACAACAATACAACTATAACTCCTATGACAATCGACCGTAATATGATCTGGCAGGAGACGAAGGACTACTTCAACATCACCCTCGGACTCATGCTCTACACCTTCGGTTTCACCGTATTTCTGCTTCCCTATCAAATCGTGACCGGAGGCATCGCGGGTATCGGAGCCATCATCTTCTATGCCACCAAGTTCCCAGTGCAGTGGACATTCTTCATCATCAACGCCCTGCTCATCGTGGCGGCGCTGAAGGAGCTGGGCATCAAGTTTCTCACCAAGACTATCTATGCCACGGTGGTGATAACCGTGATGCTCGACCTGGCACAGAAGGTAGTGGAACAGCCCGACGGCACGTTCTACAAGCTCATGGGCGAAGGCAACGACTTCATGTCGCTCATCATCGGCTGTATGCTCACCGGTACGGCGCTTGCCATAGTCTTCCTGAACAACGGCAGTACCGGCGGCACCGACATCATTGCCGCTGTAGTCAACAAGCACTTCAATGTCTCGCTCGGCAAGGGACTCATCATGGTCGACCTCGTCATCATCAGCAGCTGTCTTGCCATCGATACCTTTGGTGAGTTTCCACAGCGATGCCAGATGGTGGTCTTCGGTCTATGCACGATGGTCATCGAGTGTACGATGATAGACTACGTGATGAACGTACAGCGCCAGTCGGTACAGTTTATGATTTTCTCCAAGGAATACAAGAAGATAGCCGAAGCCATCACGCGCAAGACCGACCACACACTGACCATCCTCGACGGTCACGGATGGTACACGGGCAAGGAGATGAAGGTCATCTGTCTCCTGGCCAAGAAGCGCGAGAGTGTGCTCATCTTCCGACTCATCAAGATGATAGACCCACGCGCCTTCGTCAGCCAGAGCAGCGTCATCGGTGTCTATGGCGAGGGCTTTGACCCCATCAAGGTCAAGATCAAGAAGAATAAGGAACACGAGCAAGAACTGCAACAGCAGCAACAAGAAAATGAATGATATGAACCCATCATCACACACCGCCCACAGCGCTGCCAAGGTGGAGCAGCAGGGTAGGGCGATAGTCTTTGCCACCAACAACTCACACAAGCTCGACGAGATACGTGCCATCCTCGGCGACAGGTTCAAGGTACTGTCGCTCCGGGACATCGATTGCCACGTAGACATACCCGAGACCGCCAATACCCTGGAGGGCAACGCCATCCAGAAGGCACGCTACATAGCCGAGCACTACGGCTACGACTGCTTTGCCGACGATACCGGTCTGGAGGTCACTGCCCTCGGCGGCGAACCTGGCGTACACTCGGCGCGCTATGCCGACGGCACCGACCACGACTCAGAGGCCAACATGCAGAAGCTGCTCGCCCGACTCAAAGACAAGGACGACCGCAGGGCGCAGTTCCGCACCGTCATCTGTCTGGCCCGCAAGAGCGACATAGCCGACTACACCCTCTTCGAAGGCATCGTGCGCGGCACCATCGCCAAGGAGAAGCAGGGCAGCAGCGGTTTCGGCTACGACCCCATCTTCGTCCCCGAAGGCTACGACGAGAGCTTTGCCGCCCTGGGCGACGAGGTCAAGAACCGCATCTCCCACCGCGCCAGAGCCGTGGCCAAACTCGCCGATTATCTCAAACAGTAACTCACCCTCGACACTCTCGGTTATGAAACGCTATATCCTCACCATGCTCCTTGCCATCGCGGCAGTCTTCGCCCATGCCGACAACAGTCTGTGGAAGGCATATATGGCCTATCACGACATCACCCGGATAGAGCAGGGCGGCAAGAGACTCTATGTGCTTGCCTCGGGCAATCTCTTCACCTACAATACCGCCGACGGCGAGGTGCGCACCTTTGACAAGTGCAACGGACTGAGCGACTGCGCCATCAGCCACATCGCCTGGTGCCAGCAGGCAGCAAGGCTGGTCATCGTCTACAGCAACCAGAACATCGACCTGATGAGCGGGCGCAACAACGACGACATCACCAATCTGCCCGACTACTACCGCAAGAGCATGACCGAGGACAAGACCATCAACCACGTATGTATCGACGGCGTCTACGCCTATCTCTCCACCGGTTTCGGCATCGTCAAGGTCAATGTGAAGAACGCCGAGGTCAGCGAGACCTACAATCTGCATACCCCCGTGGCATACAGCTATGTAGAAAGCGGCTATCTCTATGCTGCCCAGCGCGGCAAGGGCATCTACCGCGCCGCTCTCGGCACCAACATGATGGACCCAGCCAACTGGACCTACGCCCGGGCTTACAGCGACATCTGGGAGACGCCCGACAGCAAGCTGCTCGACATGGTGAAAGACCTGAACCGTGGCGGACTCAAGTACAACAACTTCGGCTGTCTGCGCTTCTACAACGGCCGTCTCTACACCGTGGGCGGAGGCTACACCGTGAGCCAGGACCTACATCTGCCTGGTGGCATCCAGGTCTACGACGGCAGCAACTGGGAGGTCTATCAGGACGATGTAGACAGCCAACTGGGCGACGGCTTCTTTGAAGACATCAATGCGATAGACGTAGACCCACGCGACGCCAACCACGTGTTTGTCTCGGGCCGTACGGGTATCTACGAGTTCAGCGACCGGCGGTTTGTGCGTCACTACAGTTATGACAACAGCGCCCTCTCGCCCACCTATCCCGACGACAAGATGTATGTGGTAGTGCATGATGTCAAGTTCGACACCGAGGGCAATCTCTGGGCGCTCAACAGCATCAACAAGGAGAAGAACATCATTCGTCTGGGCACCGACGGACAGTGGACATCACTCTACAAAGAACCTCTGAAGTCGCTGACCAACCTGCGCAACATCACCTTCGACAGCCGCAGCCTCATGTGGTTTGTCAACGACAGCTGGAAGAAGACCGGCCTCTTCTGCTACCAGCCCTCGAGCGACGCCATCAACAGCTATACCTCCTTCATCAACCAAGACGGCACCACGGTCAACGTGGAATACGTACACTGCGTGGCCGAAGACAAGGACCATCAGATGTGGATAGGCACCAATGTGGGCCCTCTGCGACTCTCGCCCAGCGAGATAACCTCGCAGTCGCCCGTTTTCGAGCAGGTCAAGGTGCCCCGCAACGACGGCACCAACTATGCCGACTATCTGCTCGATGGCGTCAACATCTCATGCATCGTCATCGACGGCGGCGGACGCAAGTGGATGGGCACCTACGGCAACGGCATCTATCTCATCAGTGCCGACTGCATGACCCAGATAGCCCACTTCACCGAGACCAACAGCAAGCTGCTCTCTGACAATATCCAGGCGATGGCCATCAATCCCGCCACCGGCGAGGTGTTTATCGGTACCGACAAGGGACTCTGCTCCTACAGCAGCGGAGCCACCGAGCCTGTGGACGAGATGAACAAGGACAACACCTATGCCTATCCCAACCCCGTGAACCCCGACTATACCGGCCCCATCACCATCGTGGGGCTGAGCTACAATGCCGATGTCAAGATAGTCACCGCCTCGGGCACGCTCGTTGCCCAGGGCCGCAGCAATGGCGGTACCTTCGAGTGGAACGGATGCGACCTAAAAGGGCGCCGAGTGGCAAGCGGAGTGTATATGGTACAGACTGCCACAGCCGACGGCAGCAAGGGCACCGTGTGCAAGATAGCCATCGTAAACTGAGGTGTCTATGCCGCCGAGCAACCATCCTTCTGAACGACTGGAGTGGCTGAGCCTGATGCGCGGGCTGAGCATCGTGCTGGTGGTGATGTTTCATGTGCAGCTGGTCGATATGACCACCGGCGAGAACCACAGCCTCTGCACCACCCTGCCCACCATTTTCACTCCCATACGCATGCCCTTCTTCATCTTCACCTCGGGCGGGCTGCTCTACCTGAGCCGCATACGCCGCGAGTGGACCACCCGGGCACTCTATGCCGACAAGCTGCAGCGCATAGCCATCCCCTTTGTCTTCTTCGTCACCTTCTACTATCTGTTCAAGCTCCTGGCTGGAGCCTGGGCCAAGACCCCCGTGCCCCTGTCGCTCTCCTACTATGCCGAGTGCTTCTACCGGTTTACAGGGCATCCCTCGGCCCATCTGTGGTTTCTCGCCACGCTGCTCATGCTCATGGCGCTCTATCCCCTCTTTGTGGCGGTATGCCGCAACCATACCGCCTCGGTGGCGATGCTGCTCTTCAGCGTGGGCATCTATCATGCCGACTTGGAGAACGTGCTGCCCGACGTGTTCTACATCAATCACCTGCATCGCTATCTGGTCTATTTCTACTTCGGCATCTTCTTCTTCAGATACCGTCTCTACCGTTTCACCGACAGTCCGCTGGTTGCCGTGGCGGCCGTGGCGGTCTATGCTGCGTCCTACTGCGTCGTGGGCGGACTCGCCACATCCATTGCAGGCATCGTGATGTGCGTGGCTGTGGGACAGAGCGTGGCGCGCCGTCAGCCGGGCCTCTTCGGCAGTTTCCGCGACTATATCTACCAGATTTATCTCATGTCGATGTTCTTCCAGGCCTTTGTCGAACTGGTGCTGTGGAAGCGTCTCTTCTACGACGAGCGTCTTTTCCTGGTCTTCTATGCCCTCAATATCCTTGCAGGCATCTATCTGCCCACCCTCGTGGCGCGGTTGGCACAGCGACAGCCTTACCGCCTCGTGCGCCTGTGCTTGGGCATCAAGGCGTGAGTGGCGTTCCGCCTACCACCTGTACAGTTTCGCCTACCACCTATATAATAGAGATGCGCCAGAACAGCCCTTATGAGCTATTCTGGCGCATCTTTTGTCTCCCAGCGTGACTTGCTGCATCAGCTCAGCGAGAGCATCTTCTCGATGGGCTTGACGGCGTCGCGCGCGATGGCTGGGTCTATCTCTACAGTAGGCCATCCGTAGCGCAGAGAGTTATAGATTTTGAGCAGCGTATTCTTCTTCATGTATTCGCACTCGTTGCAGCTGCAGCCCACACCCTCGCTCATCTCGGGCGGAACGGGGTAGAAGCGCTTGTCGGGACAGGTGCGCTCGAGCTCGTGCAGAATGCCAGCCTCGGTGGCCACGATAAACTCCTGCTTGTCGCTCTGCTGGGCGTAGGTGAGCATGGTGGCTGTGCTGCCCTTGACATCGGCTACAGCCAGCACCGGAGCCTTGCACTCGAGGTGGGCCATAACCACGGCGTCGGGGTGCTCGGCCTTGAGGCGCACGATGGCGTCGACAGAGAACTTCTCATGCACGTGGCAGCCACCGTTCCAGAGCAGCATCTGGCGACCGGTGACACTGTTGATATAGTTGCCCAGATTGTAGTCGGGGCCGAAGATAATCTTCTCGTCCTTTGGGAAGGCGTCTATCACCTTCTTGGCATTGCCGCTGGTCACCACACAGTCGGTGAGCGCCTTGACGGCAGCCGTGGTATTGACATACGATACCACCTTATAGCCCGGATGCTCGTCCTTGAACTTCTTCAGATCTTCTGCCTTGCAACTGTCGGCGAGCGAGCAGCCAGCCGTGAGGTCGGGGCATATCACTGTCTTTTCGGGCGAGAGCAGTTTGCAAGTCTCTGCCATAAAGTGTACGCCACACATCACCATCACCTTGGCATCGGTCTCTGCCGCCTTGCGCGCCAGAGCCAACGAGTCGCCCACAAAGTCGGCTATCTCCTGTATCTCGCCTACTGTATAATAATGTGCCAGGATGATGGCATCCTTCTCCTTACACATGCGGCGTATCTCCTGTTTGAGATTCAGACCTTGCTCGACGGGTTCGTCTATGCAACCCTTGTCAATCCACTCTTTGTTCACCATCATTATTATATTTTTTATTTATATCTTATTTCCTTATTCTTAAACTATAACTAAATACACTGTGGAAAAGTGGATAACTTATAGCCTTATTGTTTGCAGATTTGCATTATACACATTTGGCAGTCACTTATACACACCTGTGTCTAATATTAATCGGCTGAATGACAACAGCAAATGTAGTTATACACCATCTGCGTATATCTTGCAAAGTTAATAAGTTTATATCTTTTGACCATATAAAAGTATGGAAAACTTGCTGAAAACTGTCTAATTTCTCTGTGGATATCCCACCCTGAGCTCCGCGCACCCCTATAGTGTGGATATCTGCATAGGTTATGCACGCGGTTATACATAGGTTATCCACATGGTTATCCACAGCGCTGTCGGTGCATATAACTATATATGATATATATAGTGAAGACACCACCGGTTATCGCATAACGACCTCTGCCGACGCCGAGATGATGTTTGTCGGCTCGTATCGGAAGGTACGGGCTTCCGTATCTTCCGATACGTATCCGCGTTTCATCCGATACGAGCGTCCGCGCCGTCCGATACGAGCCGACAAAGGTGGTCTCGGGATGGCTATCTATGGTCACTGTGTTTGCCATCCTATAAAAAAACTTGGGTAAGAAAGTTGGAATCCAGATAATTGCCAGTATCTTTGCAGATACCTTCATCTATTGTTTACACACATACCTATGAAAATAACGGTACACAGAGGACTTGAGCAGATAGGTGGTTGTATCACCGAAATCTCTACTGATACTTCCCGGATATTCATCGACTTCGGTCAGAACCTGCCTGGCTGTGTAGAGCCGACGACTTCTGAAGAGGATGCGGCGATGGTGGCGCGGATACTGGCGCAGAACAAGAAGGAGCATGAAGCCGTGTTCTACACTCATGGGCATGAAGACCATGTAGGGTTGGCAGAATATATTCCAGAAGATGTTCCTCAGTATATGAGCGAAGGTGCCAAAGGGCTGCTGGAAATCAAATACGATGTCATCCGTCAGGCTGCAGACCTTAAAGCCCATGAACTCCTTGCACGGGAATGTGACCCGCAAGAGCGCAGCGATGCTCTGTACCATCGCAAAGAGGCCGAGAGCAAATGCAGGTTGGTCGACAAGATGAGGGTCTGGAAGCATACGCCGTCGGATGTCGTCGGCGAAAGCATCAGTATCGGCGATATCCGAGTGACTCCTTTCTCAAACTGTCATAGCATCTATGACTCCCACATGTTTCTCATCGAAGCCGATGGCAAGCGCATCTGGCACACGGGCGACTATCGTGAGCATGGTTACAGGGGAAAAGACTTGTTTCCGACGCTTGAGGAATATGCCACAGACATCGATGTGCTCATCACCGAGGGTACGATGCTGAAGAGTGAAGGCAGGTGCGTCCATGAGCGTAGGGTGTCTGACGAGATGCAGCGCAAGATGCAAGCCTTCAAGTATGTCTTTATTCTTGCGTCTGCCACCGATATCGAACGGCTTGCAGCCATCAAAGAGGCTTGCAGAGAGGCATCCAAACCCCTTTATATTTGTTCTCTATTCATCCGCAAGACAATGGAATATTTTACAGAGCGCGAGTCGGCGTTGTCAGAAGGCTTGTTCTCGTTTGCTCCGTTGTTCTACAAAGACTATAAGCTGAAGAAAATCAAGCGCACCGGTATGGCCATGATAGTAGGTACTTCGCAGATGGAGCGTGTCAGGGGTCTGCTTGACAGGCTTCCACAGCCAGAAACTCTTCTTATATACTCATCTTGGGACGGATATTATAAGGAGCCAGAGCAGGTGAAAGTCAATCCGAAGTACAAGGAGTTCCGAGAGATGTTCCACAACGTAGTGGATATCTACACATCCGGTCATGCCGACCGCCCGACCATCGAGGCAGTCATCAAGACCGTCAACCCCAAGAAAATAATCTGCATTCACAAGGACGCAGATGCTGAATTGTGATTTAGGAGTCATGGCGGATAGCATCAACACAAATCAATTGAAAAGAGGAGGATAAGCAATTTTGTTTACGTATAAAGATATGAATATGAAAACAACAAAGAATGGCATAACGGAAAGCCGATTAAGAGAATTCCTCAACGAATCAGTTGAAGATGTATTGAACAGAATTGGTAAAATCAATGAAAAGTCTGTACCATTGAGAGTATATAAAGCAAGAGTAGATGGATTGCGATTCCAACTTGTTGAGAATTGGTGTCTTTGCAAATGGTGTCAATTGTTCGATCCTGCCTGTCAGAACTATTCCTATTGGATTACGGAGTTAAAGGCGTGTATTGATAACCTGAAATTCATTGCTATTCAAAACGGCATTGACAAAAGAAAGACACTTAAACAAATGTTAGTTAATGATTATGATAATGATGATGCCAACATGATTGAAAGAATAGTCAGAGGCAAATTTGTAAGAGAGAATATAAGTGACAAGTATCAAAATGTTCGTGTTTGTATAGAATTTGCTGATAATATAACTGGCTTAATAGATGCTATTTCAATTGATACAATAGACTCTGATGAATATATTCATAATACATTTAATAATGAATCATAGAGAAATGATGACAGAAGAAATCTCAGAAATTCTGGAAGAAAACTAACATAAAATGCAATGACATTACCTCGGAAAGCCTACAAAGATAAGATAGATAGACTAATGCCCCAGGTATTGTAATATTGGTGCTTGGTTCATTACTGCATAATTATAGAGAAGACCGACCGCAAGACTGAGTTGGGCTGTTGAATTGCGTGTTCATTTGCTTGCGGCATCCAGGTTTTCAATAAAAGGGAATGACTCTGAAAAAAACGAGAATTAAGGTTCTGTACGAGATATGTTATAACAATGACTTTTCTCAGGTTCTTTCTGTGAGTTTGACCGTTGTGAATAAGTTCATAATAGAGGATATTGATATTTCATCGGTTGAATATATTCAAGTCGTTTCCGATTGTGTTGAGGCAATGCCAGAGATAATTGGCGTGATTGTATCAAGAGACACCACGGTAATAACCGATTATGTGGAAACAATATAAAGGACTCTATAAGATACGGCGACATATAAATAATCTATAGAATACAGTTAGAAGTGGCTGCTTTTTTTCGTAAATTAATTAAACAAATGGAGGAGCACAAGCCGAAACCTTGTGCTCCTTATCTAAGGGTTGCCTTTATCTACCAGCATTAAGGTGTTTCAAGCTGAAGGGCCTATATTGCAGCCCAACCAATTTATTTTTCATTGTAGTGGTGATATAATGCTGCCAAATTTGGTTCATATACCTATCTATTTTTTACTTTGCAAATCTTTCTTGTATCTCTATTGCCGCTTTCTGCATTTCTTCGCTTTCTTTGAATCTCTGAGTGTCACTATACAGACTAGCCAAGTTGTTATATGCTGTTGCCAGTTTTGGCTCATATGTATTTGGATTCTCCTTTGTTAATCGTTCATATATTTCTATTGCCGCCTTGTACATGTTTTCGCTTTCTTCGAACCGCTGAGTGTCACTATACAGAAGAGCTAAGTTGTTATATGACATAGCTAAATCCTGTTCATATACCTTTGGGTTTTCCTTTTCCAGTCTTTCATATATCTCTATTGCCGCTTTTTGCATCTCTTCGCTTTCTTTGCATCTCTGAGTATCACTATACAGACTAGCCAAGTTGTTATATGATCTAGCCAATTCCTGCTCATATGCCTTCGGGTTTTCCTTTGCTAATTGTTTTTGTATCTCTATTGCTGCCTTATACATCATTTCGCTTTCTTTGAATTGTTGAGTGTAATAATACAGAATAGCCAAGTTGCTATATGAACCTGCCAATTTCGGCTCATATGCCTCTGGGTTTTCCTTTTCCAGTTTTTCATACCACTCCTGCCGGAAATCCGAAGTCACACGCAAAATGGTCGGATAATCCATGGAATCCACCACCGATTCCACTGCAATATCGCAGCAGAGATCCCACAGCTGTGCATCCTCGTGCTGTTTTGCGGAAAACATATGCCGGAACAGACAGTGCATGAGCATATGCATATATGTCCGGTTTAAAATTTCCGGTCGTTCAATATAAGTCTGCAGCAGATAGGTTGGATTGAACCGGATATATACCGCATCCGTGCCTACCGTTCTCGTCGACAGATCCATGGCAAATCCCAGACTTCCGAGTGCCGGTCCCATAAACCGCATCGACAGATACAGTTCTGTCCTGACACTGTTTAATATTTTATTTCCGGTTGCTTCCAGTTGTTCCCTTGTCTTCATCGTTCTCCTTTTCCTACCAGTCCAAAGACATGGTAGATGCTTTCTTCTTTCCGAAATTACTCCGCTGATATTCCATCAGTATTGCTGCAATCTCGCTCATCTTTTCCTCCGAT
>ENA-OPJP01000573-OPJP01000573.1-human-gut-metagenome-genome-assembly--contig:-NODE-573-length-10440-cov-11.690708_pt1 | contig 10440 bp, 17 predicted proteins | sample MGYA00241417_ERZ501664 | MGnify/ENA primary metagenome ERZ501664 (study PRJEB25962, sample SAMEA2042200) | human gut metagenome | biome: human gut; feature: human-associated habitat; material: faeces...
ATTTTTTCATTTCACTTACATTTTAAGGAGTCAACCATATGTACAAAAAGACATTCTCAAAGATAGCCAATAGTTTTGTGACATACTCCACATCATATTGCGGAAAGGAAGACACGAAGTAAACCTCTCCAAACTTGCCATGGGCAATTTTACTCTTAATCTTGTTAACTACAGCATCTTGCATATAGATATTGATTTTGTTTTGGTCGGAATGATTGCAGATATTTCCGACTGCGAAGATATTGTTTTTATTTCAAATAACAATGTTTTTCCCTTCGAAATTAAGTTTTCTTGGCTGAAAAATGGCATTTCTTGTCATTTGTATAATAATATGTTTTACTTTCTCTGCTATATTTTATAGATGCACCCATTGCACTGAATTCATCTACAAGGTTATAGAGTTGTCGCTTGGATACATGTAGTTTTTGTGCTAACTCTTCTGGTGTTCCTGTGTTGCTATGCAGCAACAACTCATGCATCTTTAATCTTCTGTAAATCTCGTTCTGAATATTCATGTTTTTACAAATCAATTTCATCCTCAAATTCACAACCTATTAGGCTTAGTGGAATTTTGCTTGCAAATCGAAAAAATCCTCCAAATGGAGTGAGTTTCTCAGATTTTATTTGTACTTTTGCTAAGTCTTTCAGAGTTTCATTTATTATTAAATGCAACACTAAGATAAGTGAAATTTCTGACATGGCAAAATCCTTGGAAACTTTTGTTTCTCAGGTGCTTATAAAAATATTATATAATAGTGTTACGGAAATTAGGAATATGTTGAATATTGACGATATCAGACAATTGCGCATAGTTCATTGCATGATACAGAAAAGAACCACAGGAACGCCTGACGAGTTTGCTTCTATGCTCTGTGTATCACGCCGCAAAATGTATTATATTCTTGACAAGCTAAAAGGTTTAGGTGCCCAAGTGGTATATAGTCGTACGGATTGCACATTTTATTACTTAAAGAAATTTGATCTTGACATATCAATCAAGATTATGACAAAAGAAAACAATGAGTGGCAAGAAATATCTGGCGGTTTCATGATTTACCAGGAAAAAGTTCCTTCCGTGCAAGTTTTTTGCACGGAAGGCATTTTCTCGAAAATATTTTTGCATAGTTACAAAATTCTGAGTACATTTGTATCACCTTAAGGAACAACGCTGGCACGTGACGGCTATTGTATAACTCAACAAACATTTCATTATGACTGCAATGATTAAAACTCTTACTTCAGAGGAAAAACTAAATGTGAATGGTGGATGGTTGCAAGTTGTTGGTGTAACCATTCTCTTAGATATTCTTCTTAATCCATCAGGAAGCTGGGAGGCTTTGAAAAAAGGGTGGGAAGACGGAAGAAAATAATTCTTAATAGACATGTTTATTCCATTATTGTTATAATCCCCAATTAAATTTTAGCGTATGAAAACTTTATCAATTAAAGAGCAAATATGTGTTTTTGGTGGACAAACAGAAGTCACAAAAGGTTTGCTCTACTATCTGGCCAAAGGTGTAAGTTGGTTAACTAAACCAGGATCAGACGTAAGGATGAATGATACTCTCATGAACTGTATTTAAAACAAAGAGTACGACTTTAGCCAGCAATTATTTGTCTGGCTAAAGTTATTGAATTATAGTTAGTTCGGTGATAGAAAACACTATCAGTTGATTACTATAACTCAAGTTCCTCGCCACTTGATGAAAAGAAAGAGGGCTGAAAGTCATACATTTAAAAGGGCAAAGCTTCAGAGCAGTCTAATGTAAGGCGATAATATTCGGAGCATTGAAATTGCAATATGTATCATAATTGCTGGTCTTTTAGACCTCAATGTTTATGTAACTTATTAATTGACAGCACTCACGTACAGCCCTTTTGTTTTTTGCTCTTTCAGCGCAAAGGAAAGTTTCTATTAATATAATCAATAAGACACCTATGTTACATATAGTAAACAAAATCAAAGAAAAGCCAAGAATCTTATTTATATGTGTTGGTCTTTTACTGCTTTTACTTTGTATATTCTTGAACTTTATATATAGACCATATGCTTATTCCAGACATTTAAGTGATTTTCACATTTCAGATAGCTACACCAGTTTTTTAGGAGTCCCTATGGGAGTGTGTTACATACAGGGATGTCTTCGTGCTCATAAGCAACAATCCATTGTTGGAAGTATATTAGAATCCATGTTAATTCTTATAGGCTTTGAATTCGTCGATGCGTTTTTCACTAAAAATATCGACTGGATAGATATTTCTGCTGCGTGCTTAGGTGGATTTTTCACGTATATCATTTATTACTATTTAAAAAAACATTGTCCGATTAAGTGAGATAAGTAACAACTCAGCACTCCTATGGGGATGCTGATTTTACTTTTTAAATCAAAGTCATTTGTATAATAATATGTTTTCTCTATCCAAGCAGGAGGTAAAACTTGCATAAAATTAAATAAGTTACTCAGGTCAAAATACCTGAGTAACATTAAAGGTTAATCACTAAGTTTCTAATTTAAATTCATCGTTAGAACGACAAAATATTCTATTCCTAAGAAGGAATTGTATAGCCAATTAGTGAGTGAAAAAATAGACTATTCCAGCTGCTACACCTATAGCAATACCTATTAAAAAAACTTCCAACCCAGTCTTTAGGATTTTTTCTTTATATTCCTTGTTCATTAGACATTCTTTACCACATAATACAATGCTGCTACAGCCACAAAACCGACGATAACACCTACACCAAATCCTCCTGCAAATTTTTTCATTTCGGAAGTTGTCAAATCTGTAAGTTTGTTCATAATCTTTCTGTTTTATAATTTATTTTTCTTATGATGAGAAATATCAGTATGCTATTCAAAGGCACAATGATAAGTATGCCTATTAATGGATGGTTGCAGATTATATCCAAAAACGAGAGGCTACCAATGCTGCTTGGTATGCAGCATATAGAGTTGTTCGTAATATGTATTATAATCGAAGGCCACAGGCTTTGGGTTTTAAAGTATAACCATCCCATAATTATGCCCAATGGCAATGCACTTATCATCTGTGTAAAATTCAAATGTATGATGCTAAAAGTAATAGCGGATACACTTATAGCCCACCACGGATTACTTTTCCATTTGAGTAATTCTTTCAGAAACACTCCTCTGAAGAGAAATTCTTCTGCAATTGGTTGGATAACTCCCATTGTCAATATACAGAGGAATTTTTCTTGCATTATACTCTCCAGTTCATGCTGATAGTAATTAGGTATATCTATGACAGAGCCTAATATTATAAAGCAAATCAAAGCTAATACAGCAATAATCGGATAGTATGTTAGTGTAGACAATGGTTGTTTTTTGAATTGTCTGACAATAGGGAACTTATAACAACACCATAAAATGATTGATACTACAAATACAAGATGAGAGTATATTATATTTATTTCATTTTTAGCTGTATTTGTAAATATACCAGCAATTGCAGGGTAAAGTAATTGAAAACACCAAGAGCCAATTATTGCAATCAGCAATGCTGTCAAAAGGTGTTTGAAAGCAATGGCCAAATATTTTTTGTTGTTATATTTTACTGTTGTGGACATATTTTACCTCCTCCATTGACCTTCAGCATCTCACGTTGTGTAAGATCTGCTAATAGAACATTAGTTGTTTTCATTTTTACTACTTTTTAATTGAACTTAATTTAAAATTCATCGTTTTAACGACAAAATATCCTATTCCCAAACTTGATATTGCAAGTGACAAATATATATACCAATTACCATTTACAAGATCTATGGTCTTAGACTCATATCCTATTGCGAAATATTGCAAACAGCATAAAGAATTATATATAGCGTGAACGAAAAAACTATAGAAAATACTCTTTGTTCGGTAAACTATATATCCTGTTATGAAACCTAATATGAGAGCTCCAGGTATTTGAGCTGGATTAACATGAAACAAAGCAAATAGAACTGCCGACAAGACAATAGCACTATAGACATTGTTCATATATATTAAAAGTCGCTTTAACACAACACCTCGAAACAGTAATTCTTCTACAAAGGGTCCAATAAGGCAAATAAGCAAAATCTCGTATGGATTGAAAACTGACTTTTCAAAATCATCCACCAAGTAATCTGGCAAACATATAATATCTTCTATTACCCCTATAGGAAAATAGATACATATACCTAATATTATAATATTAGGAACATATGCTGTCGAAAAATTAGAACAGCTATGACTTATTATCTTTTTCCCATTAAACTTCCACAGACATAAAAGAATTAAACCAAGAGAAGGTATAATGTCCGTGCAAATTATTCCCATGTCATTTTTACTCCATTCACTGAAAGTCATAGAACTACCAATGATATGGGTTGTAAGTTCGAAGACAATTTGAATAGCAAGTGGTAGTAATGTAACGAATACAATACATACCAACAAAATTCCTATTACACTTAATACCTGATAGCTGCGCTTATGTTTCATTTTAATTCTTTTTCATGTTTTTAATTTCTTTGAAATAAGCTTTCTAACTAAAGTAAGCCAACATAACTTGCTCCCATTCGAAGCGATAAATTCTGCTGTAAAAGTAGTATTTTAGAATCAAACAGAATGTTAGGCAATTGTTATTTTTATGTTAAATCTATTGTCATTTTTACAAATATGAAATACAATAAGCATATTTGTATATCTGTAGAAGGAATTATTCCTTTTGACAATATGGATTTGACAAACAGTTCTATATTCAGAAAAGAGTTTGGCCGGCTAAGTTTTAGTGGGCTCAGTAAGCATTTAAAACAGACCTTACTTTAAAGTAGACTCTGTTTACGAACTATTGTCTAATCGTTGATAGTTTCTATTTCTTACAATTTGGCTGGGTCATAAAACTGTAGTTTCTTCATTTCTGCTTGTTCTTCTGGCGACAGGAGTGGCAATTCATGGACTGATATATAGTTTTCTATCGCTTGAGTAGCTTCTTGCGGTTGCAGATTAATGCCTGATTCTTTCTTCTTTTCATCTACATATTCTTGTTCCGTAATAAACAATTCTGTAACAACGTGAATTAACTGTTTATGAGAATCCTTTTTATGCCAATAATTATAACTTTGATCAGTTTTCTGAAAAATCAAGTTTTTAAAGGAATAATAATCCTCATCACTTAATCGGTAAGCCTCCGTGAATTTGTCACTTACTATTTCCTGCGAAAAACCAAATATATTTTGAGAAAGCTTGTCATATGTAGGCACCATATCCATTTCTATCGTACAGCATTTACGGATAGAGTCAGTTGTTATTCTTCCTATAGTTTGGCTCTTCTTTTTAATATATCCAACATTAGCAGAATCTTGAATAGTATACTTTTTACGACATTCCTCTATAAAAGTTGTTCCTTCTGGCCATGGACGAAATGTTGCTTGATCGCTAAGCATAAAGGCCCTTTTCTTGTCTTTGCTGATAAGCTCTTCATTTCTTAGATAACGACAGCCATATTTTCTTAAATATACTTTTTCATTTTTTAGATTGATATAGTATTCCACGATACCATCCACGTAATACTTAAGCAAAGAATCATTGTGTTGATAACTACGATAATATCCCTTTAATCTTACAAACTTAGGTTGCTTACCACTTATCGTGACATCTTGTAATTTTACCTGCCCTAATACCTTTAGCGGTAGAAGCAATAAAACTAAATACAAATATTTCATAATTTAATAATTGTTGAATTCCGTTGTCGCCTGCAAAGTTACAATAATTTGCGAATACCTTTTGTTAGCTAACTGTTAGATTTATGTTAATTGTGCACACTTTAAAAAGTCAGAACACAATCAATCTGAAGTCCAGAAGTTATAGAATTTAAAGAAGTTGTTACTCCATTCAGTAGTCGTTAAAAGTTATAGCCAATAGTCTTGGATGGAATGTGTAGTGTACGAAAAAGCAGGAATTTCCCATTGAGGAGTTCCTGCTTTTGAAATTATTGTATGAAAGTTTATTTCGCTATGTTATGCCGAGGCAGTCTGTCGGATGATGACAGAATTATGAATATCTGATAATCTGTCCAGGAGTAAGCTTCTTGTCCTTCTTGTAACCATTGAGGCGGCAGATCTTTTCTACGCTTACACCACGCTTCTCGGCAATAGAGTTGAGAGTCTCGCCGTACTTAACCTTGTGGTAAAGTTTCTCGCCACTTGCGCTGGCTTCGTATCTGCCCACAGAGCCTCCGTTGACTTGCTCGCGTGTGTAGCCTCCGTTGCCCACTTTTCCACGAACCGAGTTGGCTGCAATGCCCTCGTGCTCGTATGTATCGCGGTTGAAGTCATAGTAGTCGCCCACTACGTCCTGATTACGGAAGTCGAACATCAAGGCAGGGTTCAGGGCTACGCCACAGAGACGAGTCTCAAAGTGAAGGTGCGAACCTGTGCTTCGACCGGTATTTCCACCGAGTCCTATCACTTCGCCGGCTCTTACCTCCTCGTTCTCTTCTACGAGCTGTGCAGAAAGGTGACCGTAGATAGTCTCCAGTCCGTTGTTGTGACGAATAACGATGTATTTGCCATATCCGCCTCTCTCATATCTTACGATACGTACTTTTCCTGAGAAGGCAGCACGTATGGTGTCGCCGATATATACTTTGATGTCCATACCCTTGTGGCTACGGCCAAATTGCGCACGATAACCGAAGTTGCTGGTTACCACGCGGCTCTGGGTAGGCATACAGAAATGACGAAGGTCTATACGGAAATGCTCAGGCAACGATGTGGCTTTGTGAGCGTATTTATTGGAGAAATCTTCATAGAGCTCGCTGGCTGGGTTCTCACGCTCTTCCATCTGGCGATAATGAGAGATGGCTAAAGTGTCGAGCGACTTCATTCGATGATCTACTGGTGCCTGACGTGCCAGAAGGTCTTGAGCCTGAGTGGGCACGGCAGCGAGGGACAATAATACTCCTACAAAGATTTTACTTATCTTGCTTTTTAAACTCATAATTCTAAATTAATACTCTTTTAGGTTGGTCGTTTAGCATACAGAACAATAAGAATTCTGTACGGAAAATCGCAATGCAAAGTGCTCTAAGATGCGATTTTGTTATATAGACGTTGCAAATATAACAAAAATAATTCAAACAACCTAATGGATTAACATAAATTATTCGGTCTTTAACATGCTCGTTTTCACTCGGATAGCTTTCGAATGCAGTTTATATATAGGCGAATTGGCATAATTATTGCTAGAAAAGTCAAAAGCAGAATTTAACATTTTTTCTGTTTCTCGTTTTTCCTTTTTTTTACTCTTGTTGGATATCTCTGTTCTTTTGTAATTTATCCATTTTTCAGATATCTGAGCAGAGCTACGGCAGGTGAATGTCCCATGAAGATATACTTCTTTACCTCCGGACTTGTGAAGTGGTTGCACTGTGTATAGGCTTTATAGAGTTCATCGAGATTGATGGTAAATTCCTTGCCCGAGCTTTCTCTTATACCGATAATCATCTTGGCGGTGACGTGCAGTCGGATGTATCTGATGCCTGTTACGCTTTCTATCTCTTTGATGCCTATGAGCTTTTCTCTCATTTCCTCCTTGGTCAGGTCGGGCCGTGGCTCTGGCTCGCGAACCAGTGGTTTGCGACCACGCTTCTTGGGTGTGGAGACAGGCACAGTGGCTGGCGTGCTGGGCATGTCGGGGAAGAGGTTTCCTTCAGATGTTTGTTCTTTTATTGCCATTTTTGCTTCTGTTTTACTTGATGTTGATAGCCTGTGTTGTCTGGTTGAGGGGGCTGCCGCTAACTGATGGCAGCCCAGTTGATGTTGGTTTTCTTCAGCTCTCTGAGCCTCGACCATAGTGGTGCGTACTGGGGAAGACAGCATTGCGGATCGGCCTCGATAACAGCTTGCGCCTCCTGTCTTGCCAGTTGCACAAGTTGACCATCGCGTGCTATGTTGGCTATCTTCAGGTCGAAGGCTATTCCGCTTTGCTGCGTTCCCTCCAGGTCGCCAGGGCCTCGAAGCTTCAGGTCGGCTTCAGCTATTCGGAATCCATCATTGGTGTCGCACATGATGTCGATTCGTTTTCTTGTATCCTCGCTCAACTTGTAGTTGGTTACCAGGATGCAGTAGCTTTGGTCGCTTCCTCGTCCTACTCGTCCTCTGAGCTGGTGTAGCTGAGAGAGTCCGAATCGCTGCGCATCCAGAATCACCATAACCGAGGCGTTGGGCACATTGACGCCTACCTCGATGACGGTTGTGGCAACGAGTATCTGGGTTTCGCCCTTCACAAACTTCTCCATCTCAGTTTCCTTCTCTGCAGGTTTCATCTTGCCGTGCACTTTGCTGAGGTTGTAGTCGGGGAAGGCTTCCTTGAGAGTCTCGAAGCCTTCTTCCAGGTTTTTCAGATCGCTCTTCTCGCTCTCTTTGATGAGCGGAAATACGATGTAGACCTGTCGCCCCATGTTGATCTGGCGTCTGATGCTCTGATAGAGAGAGGTCAGTTGGGTGTCGAACTTATGCAGCGTCTGTATGGGTTTTCTGCCAGGCGGCAGTTCGTCGATGACACTTACATCCAGGTCGCCGTATATAGTCATGGCAAGGGTGCGTGGTATTGGGGTTGCCGTCATGACCAATACATGCGGCGGATTCAGGCTCTTGCTCCATAGCTTGGCTCTTTGTGCCACACCGAAGCGATGCTGTTCGTCGATGACAGCCAGTCCTAAGTGTGCAAACTGCACGGTTTCTTCTATGATGGCATGAGTTCCCACCAATATCTGCACCTCTCCGCAAGCCAATGCGTCGAGTATGGCCTGTCGCTTTTTGCCTTTTACGATGCCCGTCAGCAGTTCCACTCTGATGTCCATCCCCTTCAGAAACTCCCTGATGGTTTGCAGATGCTGTTCTGCCAAGATTTCGGTAGGAGCCATCATGCAGGCCTGGAATCCATTGTCGAGTGCTATGAGCATGGTCATCAGTGCCACGAGTGTCTTGCCCGATCCTACATCTCCCTGCAGAAGTCTGTTCATCTGTTTGCCGCTGCACATGTCGGCGCGTATCTCATGCATCACCCGCTTTTGTGCTCCGGTAAGACTGAAAGGCAGGTTGTTCGCATAGAAACTGTTGAATATCTCTCCCACACGGTTGAACACATATCCCCGGTATTTGCGTCGCTGGTCGCTCGCGTACCTTAATATATTGAGTTGCACGTAGAACAGTTCCTCAAACTTCAGCCGCACCTGTGCCTTCTGCAGTTCCTGATGAGAGTGTGGATAATGTATGTTGCGGAAGGCCTCGTCGCGTGAGACAAGGTGCAGACGATGGGTGATAAAGTCGGGCAGGGTTTCTGGCAGGGCAGGAAGCTTCTCTATCAGCGCCTTGGCTATCTTCTCTATGGCGCGCGATGTAAGCCCCATCTTTTTCATCTTCTCGGTGGTGCCATAGTAGGGCTGCATGCCCATGTCGGAGAGTTGCAGCGACTGTGCGTCGTCGATATCGGGGTGAGCAAACTGGAAACGTCCGCCATAAAGCGTTGGCTTGCCGAAAACAATGTATTCGGTATCGGTCTTGTAAGTCTTGTAGATGTATTGTGCGCCGCGAAACCAAACTAAGTCAGCCACTCCGAATCCGTCGGAGAAGTGGGCTACTACCCGTTTGTTGCGTTTCCCCATGTCGAATTCCTCGAAACTGAGGATCCTTCCCTTTATCTGTACAAAGGGCATTTCCGGTGTCAGCTCGCTGATGTGGAACACCTTGGTGCGGTCTACATATTTATAAGGATAGTATTCCAGCAAGTCACCATACGAGCAGATGCCGAGCTCCTTGCTCAGAATCTCTTTCTTCTTAGGACCTACGCCAGGCAGGTACATGATGTCTTGGTCTAAAATACTACTCATTTTTTTAAGTGAAGAGTGAAGAATGAAGAGTGAAGAATTCCCTTGTTCTTATTCTGCTAATAGGGCTTCTGCCACCTTGATGTCGAAGGGGGTTGTAATCTTGATATTCTCGCGGTTGCCTTCCACCATTGCTACCTGGCATCCTAAGCTTTCCACCACCGAGGCATCGTCGGTAAACTGAGCCTTGTAACCCTGATTGAAGGCTTGCTTGGCAAGAGCAATGTCGAAAGTCTGAGGAGTCTGTACCACACGATAGTCGTCGCGCATCACGTTTTTGCCTCCTCCACGCTGGTCTATATAGCGCAGTGTGTCGGTCACAGCATATACGGGTATGGCGGCATATTCCTCGCGGGCGGTCTCGTAGCATTCGTCTATGACTGAGGTTGATACGAATGGGCGCACACCGTCGTGTATTCCCACCACTCCGTCTGCGTCATCGGGAATAAGCGCCAGTCCGTTCTTTGATGACTGGAAGCGGGTGTCGCCACCATTGGCTATCTGGTGCTTGATGTCGAAATGATGCTCCTCGCAAAGTTGGTGCCAGTATTCCTGCTGGCTTTCGGG
>ENA-OPJP01000578-OPJP01000578.1-human-gut-metagenome-genome-assembly--contig:-NODE-578-length-10322-cov-1.392909_pt1 | contig 10322 bp, 7 predicted proteins | sample MGYA00241417_ERZ501664 | MGnify/ENA primary metagenome ERZ501664 (study PRJEB25962, sample SAMEA2042200) | human gut metagenome | biome: human gut; feature: human-associated habitat; material: faeces...
CTGGCTGTTGCCGTCGACAACGGCATGCTGGGCAGCATCGACGCTAACCGTGGCGACGCCCAGAACGGATGGGATACCGACCAGTTCCCCATCGACAACTTCGAACTCACCCAGGCCATGATGCAGATTATCCGCAACGGTGGTCTCGGCAACGGTGGCTCTAACTTCGACGCCAAACTGCGCCGTAACTCTACCGACCCCGAGGACATCTTCATTGCCCACATCAGTGGTATGGACGCTATGGCTCGTGCGCTCGAGAACGCAGCCGAAATCCTCGAAAACAGTGAACTGCCCCGCATGGTCAAGGAGCGTTACGCTTCGTTTGACAGTGGCAAGGGCAAGGACTTCGAGGATGGCAAACTCTCGCTCGAGGACCTCGTGGCTTACGCCAAGGAGCACGGTGAGCCTGCCCAAATCTCGGGTAAGCAGGAACTCTATGAAACCATCGTAGCACTCAACTGTAAATAACTATGATATAGGCAATATTAAGGCTACACAATTACACTTTTTTCATAAATGTGCCGTCAGCAGAACGTGAGTTTAGCTGGCGGCTTTTCTTTTGGATGCATTTGGAAGCGTGGGGGTGACCTTGGAGAGAGTGGGGGTGATCTTGGCGCGCAGGGTGATGACATGGGGCATCGCTGGGATGAGCTTGGTGAGTGCGGGGATGATATGTGGCATCGCTGGGATGACATGCGGCATCGCGGGTGATGAGCTTGGCGTGCGCCGGGATGGCTGTTGGCTTTGGCAAACAAACAAGCGGTGGGGCAGAAACCAGATGTGTGTCTGGAGTCTGCCCCACCGCTGTTTTATCGATGAAATCGGTGATTTTGGCTGTTATCTTGGCATTTCTGTCAGTGTCACTGGACCTATCAGACCTGAAGGCTGCAACTTGGAATCTTTCTTGTAGAAAGGATAGGAGGTATAGGTGTAACGCTTGGGACAATCGGGCTGCTGGTCGCCGATGATGCGGTTGCGCCAGAGGGTGGTGACGCGTATCTCGATGTCATTGTTGCCGCGACGCAGGGCATCGGTAATCTCGGTAGAGAACGGTGCGCGCCAGAGGATGCCCATGTTCTTGCCGTTGACGATGACCTCTGCCAGTGCGCTCATCTGCCCGAGGTTTATCCAGAGCCGCTTGCCGCGTATCTGGGCTTTGGTGAGCTTCACAGAGTTGCGGTATGTGGCGGTGCCGGCGAAGTAGCGGATGCCCGCGTCGTCGCTCTCGCTGAGCGAGCGCAACTGCTCCATCGTGGTCTGTGCCGGTGCGCCTCTGTCGGGCTGGAAGGTCACGGTCCAGGGCCCCTCGAGCGTGGCGGCGACGGTCTGGGCGTCGACTTTGACAGCCTCTGCCGCCGTGGGGTCGCTCTCGGTGCGGAAGACGATGAAGTAGGCTTCGCCGGGGTTCATCTGCAGGCTTACCTGGGTATAACCGACAGCGGGAGTGTAGTCTACTGCACTCACCTCGCCCGTCTCGGGATGCCACAAGTAAGGCTTCATGCCCGTCACCCTGAACCTCGCGTCGAGCGAACGTGTCTGGTAGCTGCGGTTGTTGACCCAGTATATCTCTGCCTGTGGCGTCTGTCGGTGTACGAAGCGCAGGCTGTCCATGCGGTCACAGTAGAAATCGGGCGCGATGCCCCATGCGGCGAGCGCGTCGGCGATGCTGGCGTTCTCCTTGACATTGGGGCGGTTGGCATCCCATATCTCGGCTACCAGGCGGTCAAACTCTGCCTTGTCATCGTTGAGGCTGAGCACTGCCTGGGGTCTTGCGCCGCAGAGTTTCATGCCCTTGCCGACCATCGCGGCGATGTGGCGCAGCGCAGGAACGGTCATACGCTGGGTGTTGGCATCGAGGGCGAGCACCTGATAGGTCATCCCCGATGGCGTGGTTATCTTGCCGTCGCTGCAGGTCAACTGCTCCGTCAGCGCGGGCGTGTTGACATAGTCGTAAGACGCCGTCGGCGGAACCTGGGGTTGGTTGGCGTAGAAGAGTCCGGTAACATTGTTGTCGTCGCCATAGTAGTAGGCCACGTCGGCGACGTATCTGCCCTGCTGAAGCATATAACTGGTGCGCGAGAGATAGTCTACCCACGGGCGGGCTTGCTCTGCCCAAGTCTCGTGACGGTGGAACCACTGTCCGTAGACCTCCAGTCCCTGTCCCGGAATCTTGGTATCTATCGGCTGATGGGCACTGTCGTGGATGACGATACGGTTGACGCCGCTGGCGAATTCGAGGTCGGCGACAGGCTTGAGCAGGTTGGGCGTGAGGGAATAAGCCAGTCCGTCGCCGTCCAGTCCGTTGGATGTAAGGGATTCGGCGGCAACCAGATTCTGACCATAGATGTGAGCCACAGATGCCGATTCGCGTATGTCACCCTGCTTTCCGGTCTCGCCGCGGTCATTCATGTGCATCACGGGTTCACTCGCCCACATCGCACCCATAGGGATAGTGCAGTATTGCTTGACAGCCATGCCGTCGGCTTCATAGACGCGGCACGACTCGTGGCTCTCGAAGTAGGTACCCATATCCCGCGCCTTCATGGTGTCGGCTACCTGGCGGTAGAGGTTCTGCTCGATGAGCTCTCCGATGGTTCGGCGCCAGTCGAAGAGGAACCGGTCGGTCTTTTCGCTGCTCTCCACGATGGTTCCCGCCAATGCCGGCATCCACGGCAGCAGTTCGTAGCCGCGTCGGGCTTTGAACTCTTCTGCCATCCGTGGCGTCCAGTTGGCTATTCCTGCCTCATAACTGTCGATGAGCAGGTTCTGGAGTCCGCGTTTGCCCATCATGCCGCGCGAGGCGTCAACATACGTGGCGAGATAGGTGCTTATATATCGCTGCACAGCCTCTGCCGACATCTTGTCGACCTCGAGCCCGGTCGCCTCGGGCGACGCGGGATGGTTCATCTTGCCCGTGAGCGAGTAGCCGAAGCGCAGTATGCGCCAGCGGCCCATCGGCGCTTTCCACGTGAGCCTTCCGGTGCTGTCGGTGAGATGGGTGAGGTCTACCACATCAGTCAGCGCCGTGGCCTTGTCGGTCTCTGGCGTGGGGTAGAGTGGCAAGTCGACCGGCGTGCCGAACGCGGCTTTCTCTTCGGCATGGTTCACGCGGAAGGAGGTAAACAGGTTGAGCTCGCTGATGGACAGCGGACGGCGGTCGGCTTTCCATACCACTCTGAAGTAGCGTGCCGTGGTCGGCGTGATGTCCACGGTGGTCAGCGGAGCACCTCCCAGTACCAGGTCGCATACCTTGGTGAAGTGCAGACCATCATTGCTTGCTTCCAACCATTTGGTCGGCGCGGGCCGCTTGTTGCGCCACTGACTGTGCTGACGCCCGTCGCCCAGAGCCAATGCCCTGATGGTGTATGCCTTGTCGAGTTCTATCTTTATCCAAGCCACCTTGCCGGTGCTGTCGGCAGTCAGCTTCTGCGTCTTCGCCATGTCGCCGTCGGTGAGCATGGTCAGGTCTATCGCGCCGTTGCTCGCCGTCGCCTTGGCGCCCATCTCTCCGAGCGCCATCTCGCCGTCGGTCCTCACCGCCACCACGGCGATGTCCTTGTAGTAGGTCTTGCTTGACGCGGTACCCCTCGCCCTGATGTTCTGGAAGGCTCCGCTCACGCTGTAGGGTTCGGGCAGCGTCATGTTGATGGTCTTGCCTCCCTTGACGGTGACTTCCCTCCACACCAGTTTCTTCATGGCGTCGCAGGGCTTCACCCACGGTCCTCCCGTGTTACTCCACCCCGGCGTGGCGGTCATCGTCGCTTCCATGCCGAGCGAGTCTGCCAACGCCACAGCATACGCATAGCACTCTTTCCATTCGGGTGTCATGTAGATTATGCGTTGTGGCACCACCTGTGGTGTCTTCTTTCCGGCGTCGAAGATATGGATGCCGCCGAGTCCTGCCCGATTCATCCATTCGAGGTCTTTGCGGATGCCGTCGCGCGATATGTTGCCGTTCATCCAGTGCCACCACACGCGCGGTCGGGCGCTCTGTGGCGGATTTATAAATCCCTCCTTCAGTACATCGGTTTGTGCTGCTGCGCCTATCGTTATCGAGGCCAGCGCCGTAAGCATGATGTTTCTTTTCCAGTTCATAGTGGTTATGTTGTTGTTTGTTCTTGTTTTCCGATTGATTACCCTGTCTTGCGTCGGGGGCGTCGCCGCGCTCGTGGAGATGACCATTGCGTTCGTGGAGATGACCTTCGCGCTCGTGGGGATGACCTTTGCACTCGTGGAGATGACCATTGCGCTCGTGGAGATTGTCTTCGCTCCCGTGGAGATTGTCGTCGCTCCCGCCGCGCTTGCCCTTTATTTATATAAGGTGATGGTGACGGGCCCCAAGAGTCCTGCGGGCATCAGTATGTTCTTGGTTTTCTTGCTCCAGGGATACGAGGTCCACGTGTAGGTTGTCTCCCCGGCCTTTGCGAGTTTGTCGCCGCAGATGCGGTTCTTCCATGGGTTGGTTACGCGTATCTCCAGCGTGTTTTCGCCCGACTTCACCGCCGCCGAGATGTCGATGGAATGGGGCGAAAACCACGTTAATCCGCAGTATTTGCCGTTGACCCAAACCTCAGCCATATAGTTGACCGTGCCCAAGTCTATCCGGTAAGTCCGGGCACTGTCGACAGCGCCGAGGAAGAAACGGTTGTGATAGGCGGCGGTACCCGAGAAGTATTTTACTGCCCGAGCCTCGGCCGGGTTGGCTATGGCGAGCGTGGTGTCGATATACGACTTGAGCGAGTCCATCACGATGGCGTCTGGCGTGCCCATCTTCCGTCCGAATACCACGCGCCATGGACTGGCTATCGTGTCACTTCGGAGCGGCAGAGACTCCGTTGCGCGGTGACGCAGACGCTTGTCGGCCTCGCCGCTGAAGACGACAAACAGCGCATCTGCCGACTTCAAATCCATTTCCACGTAGGTCGAGCGGCTGCCAATCATGTAGGTCACGTCGCTGATTTCTCCTGTCACGGCGTTCCATATCTGTGGTTTGCGCCCAGTGGTCCTGAACTCAAACCAATCGTGCATATCGCTCTTCGAACGATTGTTGACCCAGTAAATCTCAGCATCCCCAGTGGTGCGGTGTACGTAGCGGATGCTGTCCATGTGCGTGCAGCGGAAGTCGGGCACATCGAGCAGCGAGTCGATGGCATGGCGGGTCGAGCCGGTGTCGACGATGTTGTCACGCTTGCCACTCCAGAGGTCGTCGGCGATGCGGTCAAACTCAGCCGAGTCTGCCTTCAGCCCCATAGCCCGTGCCGGACGCCGTCCCACGATGGTCGCCCCCTGGTCTGCCAGCCTCTTCACGGCTTGCAGCGATGCCAGAGAGAGGCGGTCCGAGGTACCTCCAAGCACCAGTATGCGGTAGCGGCTGCCGCCCGGAGTCACGAGCTGGCCGTCGTCTGCATCGAGGCGGTGGCAGAGTATGTCGCTGTTGATGAAATCCATGTTGCAGCTCGATGGAATGGCTGGTTTCTGCTTGTCGAAGAGTGCTGTGGCGTTGGCTTCATCGCCATAGAAGTAGGCGACATCAGCCACATTGATGCCCTGTTGCAGCATATAACTGCTGCGAGCCATATAGTCTGTCCAGCCACGAGCCTGCTCGCCCCAGGTGCTCAGTCGGTTGAACCACATGCCATAGATGTCGAGACTCAGACCCGGCACCATGCTGTCGATGGGCTGGTGGGCGCTTTCGTGGATGACGATGCGGTTGACGCCACAGGCAAATTCGAGGTCAGCGATGCGCTTGAGCATAGCCGGATAGAGCCCGTAGACCAGACTGTCGCCCTGTGACGGGCCGTAAGCCGTAAACGACTCTGCCGCCACCTGCTTGCGTCCGAATACATGGGCTGCCGAAGCCGACTCCATGAGGTCTGCCTGCATTTCGAGGAACATTTTCTGGGTGAAATCAAGTGTCTGCGTGCGTGCCCACATCGCCGCCATCGGTATATCGGCCTTACACTTGGGTGCCAGTCCGTCGCCGACAAACGGGCGACTGTTTTCCATGGCTTCAAAGTAAGTGGTGAGACCCTGCTCATGGGCTATGCGCCCGACCTGACCATAGAGATTGTCGGTGATGAGCTCGCCCAGCGTCAGGCGCCAGTCGTCGAGAAACCTGTCCGACGCCTCTGCCGACCCGATTACCTCTCCTGCCAGTGCCGGAAGGTAGGGCAGCAGGTCATATCCACGCCTGCTCCTGAACTCCTCACGCATGTGGCGGGTCCAGGTGGCATATCCCGCTTCATAACTGTCTATGAGCAGACCGTTGACCACGCGCCCTATCATGCTGTCGCCCACCACGCGGCGGTAGGTGTCTATGTATGCCTCCATGTAGCGGCGCACGGCGGTCGAGTCGAGCTTGTCTACCTCCAGTCCGGTCGCTTCGGGCGACGCCGGATGGTTGGTTTTGCCCGTCAGCGAGTAGCCGAAGCGGTATATTCGCCATCGTCCCTCGGGAGCCTGCCAGCTGAGCCGCCCCTGAGCGTCCATATATCGGGTGAGGTCGATGACGCTGTCTACCCCTGTGGCATGGCTGCCGGTGTGGGTGGGGTAGTCGATGAGGCGCAGCGGACCTCCAAAACCAGCCTTTTCCTCGCTGTGGTTGACGCGACTCTCTGTGCTGAGCGTAAATTCGCTGATTGTCGCCGGTCGGGCATTGGGCTGGTAGACCAGACGGAAATATCGTGCCTCGGTAGGTGGCAGAGAGAGGGTGAGGCGGGGCGTGGCGCCGTTGGGCACGTTGCATACGCGCCGCCACTCACGACCGTTGTCGCTGGCTTCGAGGTATTTGGTGGGGTTGTTGGGGTATTTCTCCCATGCGCCCAGCAGATGCGAGTCGGCTATGGTCATCGACCTGATGGTGCGGGGTCTGTCCAGTTCCACTTGTATCCAAGCCTGCTTCTTCCGCGGCCCTATTGCGAAGGTGTGGGTGAAGTCGCCGTCGTAGAGGTGGCTGCCGTTGATGCTGCCTTCCGACGTGGTGACGCGCTTTACCATGCTTGCCATCCCCACGGCATCGTCTGCCACCGGTACGGCGATGACATACAGGTCTTTATAATATGGTGTCTGCTTTACACCCTTACCCTTGTTGCGATAATTCTGGTATTCTCCGCTGTGGGTGTAGGGTGCGGGCAGCGCCATGCTCGTGAGGGTGCCGCCGTTGATGACGGTGTCGCGCCACTCTATGCGTTTCATGGCGTCGTCGGGCGCTACCCATGGACCTCCGGTGTTGCTCCAGCCGGGTGCCGAGGGCAGCACGATGTCCATGCCGAGCGAGTCTGCCAGCCCTACAGCCAGCCTCAGACAGTCGTTCCACTCGGGTGTCATGTATTTCACGCGTTGCGGCACTATCTGTGGTGTGTTCAGTCCGGCGTCGAAGAGGTGCACACCGCTGATACCCACACGGTGCATCCACTCGAGGTCCTTGCGGATGCCGTCGGGGGTGATGTTGCCGTTCAGCCAGTGCCACCACACCTGAGGGCGAGCCTCATGTGGAGGGTTCAAAAAGCCCGATTTCATCGAACTTGTCTGCCCCTGTACGAGCAGTGAGCCACACAGTACCAGCAGAGTCATTGCAGAGCGTATCATTCCAATTATTAGGGTTTGTATGGTATATGTCTATTGCTTTCAGGCATAAAAAGATATGCAATATTACCAATAAAAACCAAGATACGCAAGAAAAGACGGCAAAAGTTGTTGTTTATCTGCGTCTTGCCGTTCTCTTTGTGCGCTTGGGAGTGGCCTTGGGACGGGGCTCCATGCCCGGCACATCGCGCGTGATGGTGGCTCTGACGATGCGCACATCGGTGAGCGGACGGTCATTGGCGTCGCGCTCCACCGCCTGTATCTTCTCGACCACATCCATGCCCTCTGTCACCTCGCCAAACACCGTATAGGCACCGTCGAGATGGGGTGTGCCGCCCAGGGTGGTATAGACGCGCTCCATCTCAGGACTCATGGTGATGCTGTCGCCGAAGAGCTGTCGAAGGTTCTTCCGTCCGCGCTCCAGGGCGGTCTCGTCGCACACCTTGCCATAGACGATATAGAACTGGGTGCTGCTCGAGCGCCGCTCGGGGTTGGTCTTGTCGCCCTCTCGGGCAGCCGCCAGTGCGCCGCGCTTGTGGAAAATCTGCGGCAGCCGTATCTCGGCGGGCAGGGTATAGTCGAGCGAGGTGTTGCCCAGCAGTTCGCCGGCGGGGGCATGCTTGCTGCGCGGATCGCCCGCCTGTATCATGAAGTCGGGGATGACGCGGTGGAAGAGCAGCGAGTCGTAGAAGTGGTGGGTACGGATGAGCTTGAGAAAGTTGTCACGGTGCTGCGGCGTCTCATTGTAGAGCTGCAGACGGATGTTGCCCATAGTGGTCTCGATGAGCACTTCGGGGCGTTGCGCCGTAGCGGGCGCTGTCTGCGCCTTGGCGCCGAGGGCTGCCATGAGCAGCGCCAGGGTAGAGATGAGGGTCTTCTTCATATCAGTAGTTGTGCGGTTATCGTTTGTTTTCGTCCATTTTATCGCCGTCGATGCGCTCGAGACACCAGAGGAAGGCGTCGGCCATGCGCTGGTCTTCCTGGTCGAAGTGGCCGCCCTTGTTCCATGCGAGCGTGGTGCTGCCGTCGCCCAGCTGTGCCTTGAGCCGCTCGTGGTGGCGGCGTATGCAGTCGCCCACGGCAGCCATGCGCTGGTTGCGGGCATGCTCTTCGCGGTCGCCCAGGCTCATGTATACCTTGCGTGCCATGCTGGGGTGGCTGTCGGCATAGTTGTCCCAGTTCTTGACCCACACCGAGGGCGAGGCTGCCGCCACGGCGTCGAAGAGAGGACACTCCGATGCCGCCCAGAGGCTGAAGAGTCCGCCCAGAGAGTAGCCTCCGAGGATACAGGGCAGCTGTCCATACCTATTATATATATAGGGCAGCAGCTGGCGGGTCACATAGTCGAGCGTATCTATGGCGTGACGCCCCACCTCGGGGCCTCTCGCCACCGCCTCGTCGGCCCAGGGCATGAGGGAGAGTGCCCACTGCTGCAGGTCGATGCCCACAAAGACAAAGCCCATCTGGGAGCCTTGCTCTATGAGGCTCAGCTCGCTGTCTATGGTCTTGCGCTCGTGGCGGGCGGTCAGCTGTATGAGCACCGCCTTGGGGGTGCCTGCCGTGTGGATGAGACAGGGCTGGCTGTCGATGTCCAATGCTTTCATTTCAATCCTTTTCTATATAAACGACGAAAGGGTTGGAAATATTATGTGCGACCGCCAAAAAACATTCTTGCCCAATGTGGCTATAGTCATGTGCTGTGACTTTCCTATGTACAGGACTGTTCAAAGTGTCGCATTGCTCAACAAAACAGCGATGAAAACGGGAAAAATAGAGGATATGTCTAAAAAGTGTCATGGTATAAGAAAAATGACCAAATGACGCATAAAAATCATATTGTAACCAAAATTACGGACAAAATGACCAAATGGGAGATGCGCGCAGATTATTTTCTTGTGGTGCGCGAGATTTCCCATTACCTTTGCAACCAACAAACAAGCCACTCAGCGTGGACAAAAAAATGTAAAGGACAATCCCGCAACGGGAAAGACCATTAAGGAAAAAGAAAACCATCAAAACGCAAGAGTTATGTACTCAAAATTCGACAATCTGGACATCACAGTGGATTCTTCGGTGAAGAACATCACCCGCACAGCCTGCATGTATCTCTCCGAGGCCATCGAGCACGGCATCATGCTGTCAGAGAATCCCACAGCCAATATCGTGATCTATGACGACCGCATAGATTTTGGCCTGTGTATGAACCCTACCATGGACATGATGAACGAGGCTTACTTCCCCAACTTCTATGTGGAGAACGACAGCATCGTCTATCGTTTCGCGGGTAACGCTGACTGTGAGGTGACCGACCAGACCATCGACTACGTAGGCGCCTATGCGCCCATGACCAGCGAGGACAACCACGTGTTCAACATGATTTACTCCAAGTACGCATAAAAATCTAACTTAATAGGAAATAGCCGTCTTATACAGACATACACATTCTTTATATAAATACCCAAAGAGCCGGAGGCATCTGATAGAAGATTCCCTCTTGGTTCTTTTTTTTTGCCCATAGCCGACGGCGCTTCCCCTTGTGCTGCTGTCGGCACCGCTTATATCTACATGGCGCGTCAGGGCATCGCCCCGACAGTCCTGCTGCCACTTCCATCATCTCTGCGTCACTCTGCCTACAGCCGTAGCCACCCCGTTGGGCGTGGCGACTCTGTCGGCTGGTTCGTAACGGAAGTCACGAGCCCTCGTAACATAAGTCACGAACCCACGTATCATAAGTCACG
>ENA-OPJP01000596-OPJP01000596.1-human-gut-metagenome-genome-assembly--contig:-NODE-596-length-10080-cov-9.157706_pt1 | contig 10080 bp, 6 predicted proteins | sample MGYA00241417_ERZ501664 | MGnify/ENA primary metagenome ERZ501664 (study PRJEB25962, sample SAMEA2042200) | human gut metagenome | biome: human gut; feature: human-associated habitat; material: faeces...
CTTGCTCAGGCCCTGTGGATACAGAGTTCATGTTTGATAAGTTTGTAGAAACACTTAAATAATTAGGAAAAAAATGAAAGACGAAAATATAAAGAAAGTGCTCCTCTTGGGTTCAGGAGCCTTGAAGATAGGTGAGGCAGGCGAGTTCGACTACTCTGGTTCGCAGGCATTGAAGGCTTTGCGCGAGGAAGGTATCGAGACTGTGCTCATCAACCCGAATATTGCAACCGTACAGACTTCGGAAGGCGTTGCCGACCAGATTTACTTCCTGCCTGTGCAGCCCTACTTCGTAGAGCGTGTCATCCAGAAGGAGAATCCAGACGGAATCCTCCTTAGTTTCGGTGGTCAGACTGCCCTCAACTGTGGTGTCGAGCTTTATCGTCAGGGTATTTTGGAGAAATATAACGTCAAGGTGCTGGGTACTCCTGTACAGGCCATCATGGATACCGAGGACCGTGAGCTCTTCGTCGAGAAGCTTGATGAAATCAACGTGAAGACCATCAAGAGCGAGGCTTGCGAGAACATCGAGCAGACCCGCAAGGCTGCTGCCGAGTTGGGTTATCCAGTCATCATCCGTGCTGCCTATGCCTTGGGTGGACTTGGTTCTGGCTTTGCCGATAACGAGGAGGAACTGAACAAACTCGCCGAGAAAGCTTTCTCTTTCTCTCCACAGGTATTGGTAGAGAAGAGTTTGAAGGGATGGAAGGAGATAGAGTACGAGGTGGTTCGCGACCGCTACGACAACTGTATTACCGTCTGCAACATGGAGAACTTTGACCCACTGGGAATCCATACCGGCGAGAGTATCGTCATCGCTCCTTCTCAGACCTTGAGCAATTCGGAGTATCATAAGCTTCGTGCCCTTGCCATCAAGATTATCCGTCACATCGGAATCGTGGGCGAGTGTAACGTGCAGTATGCCTTCGACCCTAAGAGCGAGGACTATCGCGTCATCGAGGTGAATGCCCGCCTGAGCCGTTCTTCTGCCTTGGCTTCCAAGGCTACAGGTTATCCTTTGGCTTTCGTGGCAGCCAAGCTCGGTATGGGTTACGGTCTGTTCGAGTTGAAGAACTCTGTAACCAAGACCACATCTGCCTTCTTTGAGCCTGCATTGGACTACGTGGTTTGTAAGATTCCTCGTTGGGATTTGTCCAAGTTCCGTGGCGTAGACAAGGAGTTGGGTTCATCTATGAAGTCAGTAGGCGAGGTGATGGCTATCGGCCGCAACTTCGAGGAGGCCATTCAGAAGGGTCTTCGTATGATAGGTCAGGGCATGCACGGCTTCGTAGAGAACAAGGAGCTTGAGATTGATGATATCGATGCAGCCCTGAAGGAGCCAACAGATAAGCGTGTGTTCGTGATTTCCAAGGCCATGCACAAGGGATATACTGTTGACCAGATTCATGAACTCACCAAGATTGACAAGTGGTTCCTCGAGAAACTGAAGCACATCATCGATATCGACGAGGCGATGAAGAAGTGCAACATCAATACTCTGGACAAGGAACTCCTGCGTACCGCCAAGGTCTATGGATTTACCGATTTCCAGATTGCGCGTGCCGTGGGTCTTGAACAGGAGTTGGGCAACATGGCTAAGGCCGGTCTTACAGTCCGCAGCCTTCGCAAGAACTATGGCATCCTTCCTGTAGTGAAGCAGATAGACACCCTGGCTGCAGAGTATCCTGCACAGACCAACTACCTCTATGTAACCTACGCAGGTGTGAAGAGCGACATCACCTTCGAGAACGACCATCGTTCCATCATCGTGCTCGGTTCAGGTGCTTACCGCATCGGATCTTCCGTAGAGTTCGACTGGTGTGGCGTTCAGGCATTGAATACGATTCGCAAGGAGGGCTGGCGCTCAGTGATGATCAACTACAACCCTGAGACCGTATCTACCGACTACGATATGTGCGACCGTCTTTACTTCGACGAGCTCACCTTCGAGCGTGTCATGGATATCATCGAGATGGAGCAGCCTCATGGTGTTATCGTATCAACGGGTGGCCAGATACCAAACAACCTCGCAATGCGTCTCGACGCTCAGAATGTGCCTATCCTGGGTACTGCTGCCAAGGACATTGATAACGCTGAAGACCGTGCCAAGTTCTCTCAGATGCTGACCAACAACGGCATCAACCAGCCAGAGTGGAGCGCCTTGACCTCTATGGAGGATATCGACAAGTTTATCGAGCGTGTTGGTTTCCCTGTACTGGTACGTCCAAGCTACGTGCTCTCTGGTGCAGCGATGAATGTTTGCTCCAACGAGGACGAGTTGAAGCGCTTCCTGCAGTTGGCTGCCAACGTAAGCGAGGATCATCCTGTGGTAGTAAGCAAGTTTATTGAGCATGCCAAGGAGATTGAGATGGATGCCGTGGCTAAGAATGGCGAGGTGATTGCCTATGCCATTTCCGAGCACATCGAGTTCGCCGGTGTTCACTCAGGCGATGCTACCATCCAGTTCCCTCCTCAGAAGTTGTATGTGGAGACTGTTCGCCGTGTGAAGCGAGTAGGCCGTCAGATTGCCAAGGAACTTCATATCAACGGACCTTTCAACATTCAGTTTATGGCTCGCGACAATGATATTCTCGTTATTGAGTGTAACCTTCGTGCCAGCCGTTCGTTCCCATTCGTAAGCAAGGTATTGAAGATCAACCTCATCGAGTTGGCTACCCGCGTGATGCTCGGTTTGCCAGTAGAGAAGCCACACAAGAACCTCTTCGACCTCGACTATGTAGGTATCAAGGCCAGCCAGTTCAGCTTCAACCGCCTTCAGAAGGCCGACCCAGTATTGGGTGTGGACATGAGCAGTACGGGTGAGGTAGGTTGCTTGGGCGACGATACATCTACAGCCCTTCTGAAGAGTATGCTCTCAGTGGGTCATCGCATTCCTGCCAAGAACATCCTTCTGTCTACCGGTTCTGCCAAGCAGAAAGTTGACATGCTCGATGCTGCCCACATGCTCATCGACCACGGCTATAAGCTCTATGCTACTGGTGGTACCAGCAAGTTCCTCGCCGAGAACGGCATTGAGAACACCCGTGTGCTCTGGCCTTCAGAGGAGGCAGAAGGCGGTGCACCAAAGGCTTTGGAGATGCTCCACAACCACGAGATCGATATGGTGGTGAATATTCCGAAGAACTTGACCAGCAGCGAGCTTTCAAATGGTTACAAGATTCGTCGTGCCGCCATCGACCTGAATGTGCCATTGATTACCAACAGCCGTCTGGCGAGTGCATTCATCTATGCATTCTGCACCACCAAGCTCGAGGATATCGACATCAAGGCTTGGGGCGAGTATAAATAGTTGATAGTTAGTAGTTAAGAATTGACAGTTAAGTCATTCTTGATGATTCCCAATAGAAAAATCCCTGCTGTAGGAAAGGCTTCCTATGGCAGGGATTTTTGTTATTTGTATGACTATTTTTTGCACATATCCTCAGCTACCATCATAGCAACATTTTGCGTATTTGGAAGTTTGTACGGACGATTGCTCTGTGTTGTGGTAATGATATCATCACCAAGAACCGTCGCCATCTTTGCGATTGTAGCTAAAGTGAGATTATGTGTTCCACTCAGCCAACGGCTCACTTCTGTTTCTGTCTTGCCAAGAGCCTTTGCGAAATCACGCTGTTTCATATTTCGTTCCTGTAATAGTTCAAAGACTCTGTTGGCAATAGCAACGCATAAGTCGACTTGTTTGTTTGTATCCGCAGGAGTAGACTTGCGGATTTCATCCATCAGTTTATTTGTTTTCATAGTAAATCCTCCTTGTTATAGTCGATATCTATAGTCAATTCAAGTGGTCCATGTAGATTTGTACCAATGATTGTTATGATTCTTCTATTTTCAAGTTTCTTTATAATAATGTCTATCGTACATCTTGGGCATATTGATCCTTATAGGTGAGAAGGAATTTTTCAAATTCGGTATATTCCTCACCCTCGAATCTTGGAGAATAAAGGCTGACTTTTTCTCCAGTTTCCAATAGCTCTATTAATAAGTTCTTTTCCATATAACTTATATTTTTGCTGCAAAGATAAACATAAAAGTTGATTTCTTCAAAGATTTTATGTTAAACTTTACTTTTATGTTTAAATTGCAGTTTTATTATCTCAAAAGATAAGTAGGATTTTAGGTTCGGTTTATGAAAAGTGAAGCCTGCCGGCAGTGATGCCGGCAGGCTTCTGCGTTTTTAGGGTAGGGTAGGATAGGATAGGATGTATGATATAGAATATCTTGCTTGTATCCGTAGAAATCATGCACATTGCAAGTACACAGGGGTAGTTACTGCTTCCTCAAACTATACTTGCCGTGCTTGTCGAACACGAGCCAATAGAGCACAGGCAGGATGGTGGCGATGAGTACCATCGAGATAAGCGTACCGAAGAAGATAACGGCTCCCATTGGCGACCACAGCGTATTGTTCTCTACCATCATAGGCAGTACGCCTACCGAGGCGGCTGCCGATGTAAGGAAGATAGGGCGCATGCGGCGCTCGCCAGCCTGGAAGGCGGCTTCCTTTACCGATAACCCCTTGTCGCGGCGCAGTTCCTCGGCATAGTCGAGCATGATGATGCCGTTTCTTACCAGGATACCCATCAGGCTCACAATGCCCAATATGCAGGTAAGACTCACGTCGAAACCCGTAACCAGAAGGCCTATCGCTGCACCGAAGATGCAGAGCGACATGGACGAGAGATTCACCAGTGCCAGACTGATGCGCTTGAAATGGAAGAGCAGGATGAAGAAGATGATCAAGGCTGCTATCATCACGCCCGATGTAACCTGAGGAAGGGTTTCGGCATCCTTTTCTGCCATACCGCCAATCTCCCAATCAAGACTGGAATCTAGCGGGAGTTTGGATACTTCCTGCTTCAGTTCGTTGGCCAATCGGTTGGCATTGAATCCCCTTAAAGGTTCACCTATGATAGAGATGGTACGCACGCCGTTTCTGCGTATGATGCTGCCGTCGTGCCAGTCGGGCGAAATCTTAGCCAGCTGGCGGAGTGGAACGCTCGATGTTCCTCCCATCACGGGGATGTATTCATTGGCAAAGTCGCTGTCGTTTTCCGATTTCAGAACCATCTTCACCGGATAGTCGCCTTCCCAAAGGGTGGTCATCGGGATGCCATCGCCAAAATGAATGGCAAGGTCGGCAGAGAGTATGGTCTTGTTCAAACCCAGCCGGTTGGCCTCGGTGGCATCTGGAGTTACCCTGATGTCAGGCTGGGGTTCTTCGTAGTTGGTACGAATCAGGTTGATGCCTTCTATCTTGTGCATGCAGACTTCTATCTTCCTGGCGGCAGCCTTCAGGTCGCCCATGCTGTCGCCGCTCACTCTTACTTCGATAGGGTAGGTGGCGTTGTTGTAATCCATCTGCTTGAAGCGGATGTAGCAGTCGGGAAAATAGTTGGAGTATCGGTCGGCATATCGGTCGAGTACCTCTTCTGTGGCATCGTTATCTACCGTATTCACGATAAACTGTGCAAAGTTCTCACCGCCAATCTGTGGCGCATAGGTGGTGTGGAAACGGGGTGAACCCTGACCAATAAACGTGGTTACGGCTGTTACCTGCGGGTCGCGCTGCAGAATGTGGGCCATAGAATCTGCCACCTGTGCGGTTCTTGCAGCGGTGGTTCCGCTAGGCAGATAGAACTCTACGGCAAACTGGTTTCTCTCGGCGATAGGCATCATTCTCTGCGGAAGATGTACGAAGATGATGGCTCCGGTGCTCACCAGCATGATGCCCACAGCGAGGGTGGTGCGTGGAAAGGCGAAACAGCGTTTCAGCAACCAGGTGTACCCCATCTGCAGATAGTCGAGCGGCTTTTTGCGGGCGTTGGGCTTGTGCTGGCTGCTGATGCCCTGGTGAATCACCATATACTGTAAATAAGGTGTGAGCAGCAGCGAAACCATGAGCGAGATGCTCAGGATGATGAACATGGCCCAGGGGAATGATTTTACGAAATCGCCCATGTCGCCATGCATGGTAAAGAGGAATGGGAAGAAGGTGAGCGAGATACTGAGCGTGGCAGAAAGCACCGACATGAAGAACTCTCTAGGAGCGGCGATGGCTGCATGCCAGCGCGACATGCCATGGTCCAGCTTCTCCATGTAGTTGTCGATGATAACCACGGAATCATCTACCACCATACCCAGTGTTACGATGAGGGCAGCCAGTGTAACGGTGTTCAGCTCCATGCCGAAAAGATAGAATATGCCCACCGACGAGAAGATGGTGATAGGGATGCTGAGGGCTGATACCTCTGCCACGCGGCGCGGCATGAGCAGGATGACCACGATGATGACGGAGATGACCGATATGAGCAGCTCGCGCAGGAAGTTAAGTACCGATTCGCTTACCACCTTGCTCTGGTCGGTAATGGTATTGATGTGTACATCGTCTGGCAGGGACTGTTCAAAATCATCCATCATCTTGTGTACGTCTCTTCCCATCTTCACAATGTCGTTTCCCGGTCGCATTTCAATGGATAGGAGCACGCATTTGTTGCCGTTGCTCTTGATGTATTTATTCAGTTTCGGATATTCTCTTTTAATCTGTGCGATGTCCTTCAGGCGCACGATGTTGCCCTTGGGGTCGGAATATACGATTTGTTCTGCCACATCCCGCTCGTTGTTGTAGGAGTCGGTGATGTGGATGGGCAGGTTGAGGTTGCCCATCTCCAGGTTTCCGCTCATGGTGGTGAAGCCCTGTTGGGCAAGGTTGTTCAGAATCTTATAGGGGCCGATACCGTATTTGGCCAGTTTGTTCTGGTCCAGGCAGATGCTTATCTGTTCGTTTTCCAGTCCGTAGGTTCGCAGGTTCGAGATGGCATCAATGCAGCGCAGTCTGTCTTTCAGCTGGTCTATGTATGTATTCAGTTCCCGATAGGTTTTCTGCTTGCTTTCCATCGTAATGAGCAGGGCAGAGGTATCGGCGATGTCATCCACAGCCTGCAGGGCAAGAACACCCGTAGGAAGGGAGCTCTTGAAGGCCTGCAGGCCATGCTTGAACTTGCTCCAGAAGGCATCCCGGTCCTCCACGTCGCCGTTGAGTTCCAGGAACACGATCAGCATGCCGTCCTTGCTTTGGGTATAGGTCTTTTTCTTGTTCACCTCCTTGTATCCGAAGATGAAGTTTTCCAGCGGTTTAGCCACCCGTTCTTCCACCTCTTCGGATGTAGCGCCCGGATATACGGCTACGCAGGCACCCTGCCTGATGGTGAATTGCGGCATCTCCTGCTTGGGCATGATGCAGATGCCGAGTATGCCTAGAAATACGAGCATGCCCATCAGAAGCATCACGATGTTGTGATTGCACATCGCTGACTCGATGAACGAGCGCTTGATGATGCGGTTGGGCTTCCTGGTGATGCGTGCCTTGATGTGGTCGCGAAGGGCGGTGTCTCTCTCCGGCTTTTTGGAATCCTCCGGTTTGTTTGTCTCTAGCCTTGTCTCTTGATTCATATCTTTTCCCTCCACTTTTTTATCGGTTATCGCTTTTTGCTGTATCTACATTCATTCCTTCCGAAACTTTCTGCTGGCCATTGATGATAACCTGGTCGCCAGCCTTCAGTCCCGAAAGGATGACGATGCCGTCGCCTTCGAAATCGCCGGTAGTTACGGGTTGCTGATGTGCCTTTCCGTTTACCACGGTCCATACGAATCGGGAGTTATCTACATCCAGTTCAATGCTTTGTGGCGGAACGGTGATGTGGGATGGGGTAGCAGCGCTACCCTGCACCTGGGCGTTGCATACCATGCCTGGGAGCAGACGGCCCTGCGGATTGGTGATGCCCACCTTGACATCGTAGGTATGCGAGATGGGGTTGGCATCGATGCCTTTTTCTGAAATCGTTCCCCGGAAAATGGCACCCGAAAGAGCGGCTACCGTCAGTTTAACCTTGTCGCCCACGTGCAGATGAGATATTTCAGCTTCGGGTACGGATACCTTGGCGTTGACTTGTGCCACATTGGCGAGTTTCAGCACAGGCTGTCCAGGGAGCACGTAGGTTCCCAAGTCCACGTTCTTGGCAGCGATGACGCCTGCAAAAGGAGCTGTGAGGGTAGAGTGGGAGAGTTGCTGGCGGGCGATGCTTTCAGCCGCCTTTGCCTGTTCCAGTTTGCTTTCTATCTCCACCCATTTCATATCCGAGATGGTTCCCGACTGGTGCAGGGGCAGGAATCTTCTGTAGGCATCCTGCGCCTGTTTCAGGGTGGTGAGTGTTGCCCGGTGAGCCTCCTTCACGGTGGTAGGGTTGATGGTGGCGAGCAGCTGTCCCTTGCTCACTCTATCTCCTTCTTCCACCCGTATGGAAGTGATGTTCCCGGCTATCTCGAAGCTGAGTGTAGATCCCATCTTTTCCTCGATGGTTCCCACATAGTCTTTCGTTCCCCCCAGGTTTGTATTCCCCACGGAGATAGTCTCAACTTTCACGTTTTTCTTCTCTATCTTGCTGGATTTTTCGGTGCATCCCGCCAGCATCATACAGCTGATAATGAATGCGACAAGCCATCCCGTTATAACATCTTTCTGTTTCATATTGATTACATTTTGTTGTTTTTTGAAAAGATAATGCAAAGGTATGAATTTTAGCTGAATGCATAGGAAAAATAGGATTAAAAAAGATAAAAAAACAGTTCTTCTTCTTCTACTACGATTTCAACGCCGTTCATAGTTTCAATTTCAGATGGAAATCTCATCATGATTGTTGTAGTGATCGTGGCTGTGATTATCATAGTGTTCATCCTTGTGATGATACGCGACTACCGTCTCTATTATTCTCCTTCATACCGGCCACAGTGCCAACAAAGCCTGAGGAATTTTTGATATTGATATAGAGGAACCGGCACATATATATTTGTATATATATGAGAACCGGCACAAAAAAAGGGCTAGCCCATTACCAGGACTAGCCCTCCGTTTTAATTATTTTCTAGGGTGCAATGAAATGTCATCCCGAAAGCTGCTTAGCACGTTATGAGTGATTACTTTACCTCAATGTGCTTAACATCGTCTTTCTTCTCCTCCTTGGCTACCTTAGGAATCTCAATCTTCAAGACACCATCGCTGACCTCAGCAGAAATCTTCTCGTGGTTGGCATCCTCAGGTAAAGCATAACTCTGAGAGTAGCTGCTGTAAGAGAATTCACGACGCAGGTAATGCTCTTCCTTCTTTTCCTCCTTCTTCTCGTTCTTGTTCTCGATAGATACATTCAGATAGCCATCCTTGTCGATGTTCATCTTAACCATATCCTTCTTCAAGCCAGGAGCTGCAATCTCCATTGTGTAAGCTGTAGCATCCTCTTTTACGTTAACAGCAGGAGCTGTGGCGTTCATGTGTGGCATCAATTCGGTATCAAAGAAGTTGTCATTAAACCAACTGTTCAACCAATTTGAAACACTGTTATTTCTACGAGCTAACAACATAATGTAAAACCTCCAAATTATATTTTTCTCGTCCTCTCTTCGCCTTCCGGTTCTGTCGGGATTTCTAATTGTTTATTAATTTATCCTTTTTCTTAATGAACGCTTCGGCTTTCAGGACTCAAGGATTTCGAGAAACCCTCAAATGCCATTGCTTAGGGTTCTTAACGTTCCCATTGCCCTTTCGGCTTCCGCTTTCATCTTATGTATTAGCAAGTTATGTGCCAGATGAATTTTTATATCAGGAGTGAACGGTTTTTGCCAGAATTGACAATAAATGCTGCAAAAGTGGCATGAAAGTATAATTAATTTAATCATTTCTGCCAAAATATTCCGTTTTCCCTCCTCAGTCATTCCCGTCTGTTGCTTGAAGAACGAATGTATGTTAAACTTTTAATGAGAATACTTTTTCAAGTGAACTCTATCCTTTCAAGTCCTTATCCACCATGGCGCAGACACAAGAGTCTGACCATACATTCTCTGCCGTCTCTACCATGTCGATAATGGTATAGATTGGCAGGATGATACCCATGATGCCGATAGGAGCATTGATGCCGGACATCAGAGATAGGGTCAGAAAATAACATCCCATCGGCACTCCTGCATTACCCACTGCTGAGATAACTGAAATGAAGAGCCAGAGAATCATCG
>ENA-OPJP01000608-OPJP01000608.1-human-gut-metagenome-genome-assembly--contig:-NODE-608-length-9934-cov-3.124911_pt1 | contig 9934 bp, 1 predicted proteins | sample MGYA00241417_ERZ501664 | MGnify/ENA primary metagenome ERZ501664 (study PRJEB25962, sample SAMEA2042200) | human gut metagenome | biome: human gut; feature: human-associated habitat; material: faeces...
GGGTATGGATAAACGTCGGGCATCAGGCTGGCAGGTAGGCGGCGCTTTCGGATACACTGACGGCAGCGCAACATACAGATATGGTGGAAAAGGCGATCCGAAACTGTACACATTGGCGGCCTATGCAACCCGAGTGTCGGAAGATGGACAGTATGTGGATGTCATTGCGAAAGCAGGAAAACTTTCCAATAAGTTCACTGCCTACAACAAATACAGCGCACCGGCGCTCAGGAATTATGTAGAAGGCAAGTATGATACATACGGATATGGCATCAGTGCTGAGTATGGCAAAAAGATTCGTATGGGCAAAGGCTTTGTAACGCCGCAGGCGGAACTGACATGGAGCCGTCTGTCATCGGACAGCTTTGATGCAGCGGCGCCTACCGGTGAAAGCATGCGTGTCAGCCAGTCATCAGTCAACAGTTTAGTCGGACGCCTGGGTGTAGTTGCCGGAGTAGAAAGTAACAAAGGCAATTTCTATGCTAAGGCAAATCTGTTCCACGAATTTGACGGAGACGGCCATATCCTGTTCACTGAACCCGGAAAGACAGGCAAGCGCTCCTCGTTCAGCCTTAAGGATACCTGGGTGGAAATTGCACTGGGCGGCAACTACTATTTGAGCCCGAGAAGCATGATTTATGCAGATTTCACCAAGAGCTTTGGCGGAGATTACAAGGTAGACTGGAGAATCAATGCAGGAATTCGCTTCAGCTTCTGAGCATGATGTCAACTTCCAAAAGGGGAATGAAACAAGATTTTGTCATGAGAACTGAATAATAAAAAGAAAAAATAAAGGACTGCTTTCCTGGGGACAGGACGGCAGTCCTTTATACTTGGGAGATAATTAGATAAGTATGCGAAACAGAGCAAGTTAACATTGTATTTGAAAAGGATTTATAAAAAATAATTAAAATTACCAATTGGAATATCATTTATTGTTGATATGTGAAAAGTAATATAGTATAATTTACACGATGAGATTGGATGATCATTTGGAATTATGAGATGTAAATAGCTATTTCTTAATAAATAATGATTATCCAATAATTTAATACTATTATGAGGACAAAAGCTGAAGAGCTCATGTGGGGAATCCGGTGAGACTCCGGAACTGGCCCGCAACTGTATGGGGAATTGTGTCATAGTAAGTCTTTCACAGAGATATGACAGAATGAGGAACTAAGTCAGGGTGCCACTTTGTTTTCTGATTTTCTAATGACTTGCGAGGCATAAGGCTAGATGCATAAGAAAGCCGGATATGGGAAATCCGGTTCAGATTTAGAATTATGAAATCTGTGCATCTTTTTATTGTCTCGTTTTTTTGTTGCGTTTAATGGAGTGGATGAAAGGGAGTGCCGAGTATGGATAATTTGAAATACTTTTTGGAGTGAATCCAGTTCATGTGACACGGGTTTCATGACCGCGGCAAGCGGTTCAGATCCGGATGGGTATGTTTTAGAAGAGGATGAATTGCCTGCTGTCGGGCAAGGCTGGGGTGCTAATCGAGTATCCGGCAGAGAGTTTATGTTTGCAAAATCGGGAGGAATTATGAAACGGAATAAGGTAAGTAAATTACAGATGAGGCGGCTGGCTGCCGGTGTTACAATTGCGCTGCTGACGGGTACATGCCAGGTGATGGCAGATCAGTCTACAAATCCGATCAGTGAAAGTGAAGTATTTACTGCAGACCGTCTGGCACAGGTCGTTAATAAAAATAACATGCCTAAAGAAAGATTCAAATCCGTCGCAGCAGGTATTTTAGGATATACGCATGATAAGGCCTCAATTAAGACGATTAATATTGATATGGCGGGTCATGACCTGACGCTCGATTTGACGAAAGTTGCCGATTTGGGGGCTGATTATTCAGCATACGGGATCAAGGCGAATAATAAGACAACTATCGTGGTTGACAGCAATAAAACCAATCCGGGGAAAAACGGTACGATTACCATCAAGGCGAAAACGCTGTGGTCTCCCTCAGGAGACAGCGGCAGCAAGTATACTGCTGCACATGGTATCGCAGTGGGCAATTTTAGCCAGAGATTTAATAAAAAAGTAAGTGAAGACCTGGTGAAGACGACGATCAATGCTGATGTAGTGATTGAAGAATTGCGCGGCGGTTCTATCAAAACGACAGGCATTTCGTCTATGGACTGTTCTGATTTAGCGATTAATGGAAGATTCACAATCAAGCCGGGCGCAATTAGCCTTATGCAATGGAATCGGGGCGATCAGTCAAAAACTTATGGCATATATATGATTGGAAGCAATAATACTATTTCTATTACTTCAGCGGATATTGATGATTCAAAGAATGGGTCACTTTCTGACCTGATTAAAACGGACGAATCGCTTTGGGGCGGCAAAACAGAGAAGAATGTTCTTCGTATTGGCGGCGGTACGCTCAAAGTCAAAGAGAATCAGAAAGAACGGTATCTTATCAGCGCCGCGAAAGGATTCCGGACATTTATCAATGTGAATCAGGACGGAAGCGCAATCGGGACATCAAAAGCAGATTTGCAGGGGACGATTCGCATGGATGCTGGGTCAGAAGCTTATGTTGGTCTTACTGCCGGATCGAAATGGGTCGGCGGAACACAGGCAGATACAAAAGGAAAGGTGAATCTTTTTCTTTCAGAAGGTGGTGAATGGAACACGCTGAATGCGGGACAGGGCAGCCGTGTAACCAGGTTTGCCGGTGATGCAAAAGGCGGTGCAATTTATCAAAAAGATGCGGGACAGCTTGTAATTGAAAATTACAGCGGCGCGGGAAAAATCTATTACGCCCATGAGAATGCAGGAACAAAGGCAGAAGACTACAAGGCGGGAGACACCCATATCGGATCCGCGGCAGAAGGATCACGCATTACAGTAGTTACAGATAATAAAGGAATTGTTGATACAGATAAAGACCAAGTGTATAAGGCTTTAAATGCTTTGGCGGGAAAACTGTATTACGATGCTTATAAAAACGGAGAAAAGAAGCTGGCGGGACAGGCAGAGATAGCCGAAGGGCTGACGGCGTCATCTAAAACATTACAAATGAGAGACCTGCTGTTCAAAAAAGAAAACGGACAGGGGTATGTAGAAGATAAACCCGTGCCGCCGGCAAATCTGGATGTAAGTGAACAGATTGTTGAAGATGGTCTGGGATCGGGGAATATGTATTGGATGAATAACGGGTATAAAGATGGTGAGGATGATGATCATCGTTATGTCCTGAAGTCCGATACCACGATCAAGGTTGATTTATCAAATCCCAAGACTCTGACATACGGGGGAAATCAAGGTGCCAATGTAGCAAATATCATATGGGGAGATCCGGATTATACAGCGGATGGCTTTATTGATATGAACGGACATAAGCTGACCTTGATTTCTGAGGCAAATCATTTAAGGCATTATGCGTCGGGAATTTTGTCACATGGCGGTGATCTGGAAATAAAGAACGCGGCAGGTATAGATATTGACATACATGGCGATAAAAATGCAAAGAGCGGTATTTATGTCTGGGGACAGGGCAGAAATGGAGCGAGCCTCACTATATCTAATGATAATCAAGCGGAACATGCTGTGAAGATACGTAATACGGCAGCGGAAAAAGACGCAGCTATACTTGTGGACGGCAGGAGCGTAAAGGATGGCGGAAGTGCAAAGCTTGTTATAAAAGGTTTGGTAGATGTTGAGAATGATGATGTCAGCGTAATTCAGGCAAATAAGGGCGATGTGTCAATCGGCGGCGGGAAAATAATAGCCAAAGGGGATAAGGCGTCCAGTTTGAAGATAAATAATGACGGTAAAATCCAGATCAACGGCAATTTGTCGGACAGAAATGTTCTTACGGCAGGAGCAGTCAAACATGATGTACAGATAGAAGGGAATGTACTTGCTCAGAAAGGAAGATTGGGACTGGTTCTGAATACGGACGGGTCCTACATAAAAGGGTTGATAGGAACAGATGCCGGAACAGCTGGTCAAACGTACATGATGCTTTCTGACGGAGCCTCCTGGTACCATGAAGGAAAAGGAGCCCGAACAGACAGCATTAAAGAAAGTAAAATCAAAAACCTTGAGGCTGATGGCGGCAACATTTACCAGAAAAATGAGAAACCGATAACCATTGAGAACTACAAGGGAAATATGAAACTGTTCTATAAGCATGAGAACGCGGGCACGAAGGCGGAAGATTACAAGTCGGGAGATGTACACATCGGATCTGCGGCAGAAGGGTCACGCATTACCGTGGTCACGGATAATAGCGGAATTACCATGACTGATGAAGCCCAGGTATATGAAGTACTGAATGCTCTGGCAGGAAAACTGTATTACGATGCCTACAAGACCGGAGAAGGAAAACTGACCGGACAGGCGACAATAGCCGAAGGACTGACCTCATCCTCCAAAACCTTGGAAATGAAAGACATGCTCTTCAAGAAAGAAAACGGACAGGGATATGTAGAGGGAAAACCCACGCCGCCGCCACTGGTTAATCCGGTACGCCATCAAATCGTGGAAGCGAACTATTTTGCTGAAGAAGCGCGGGATTTCTGGTCTAAAGCGGGAGTTTATGATGGGAAAGGCCACTATAAATTTGATCATGACTTGTCACTGGTAACCCATGCGGAAGATGATCCTGTAACAACAGTAAACGATAATAAGTTCGGAAATATCTACTGGAACGGTGATGTGGTCGGGGATATCGACATGACCGGACACAGGCTGGAACTGAAATCCATTACGGAGCGCCTGCCGAAGAAAAACCCCAATGCAATTACCGTCTACAGCGGTACATTAACAATCAAGAATGTCAACGGAATGTACATCGAATCCGATCCGAAGGGAAGCCTTTACGGACGAGGAATCCTGGTAGCAGGGGTACGCGGTGACGAAAGATGGAAAAGCGGAAGCGGCCATGCAAAGTTAATCATAGAAAATGATGATGATCCGGCACATGCAGTAAAAATCCGTGTAAAAGACACGGGAGAAGATTTCGGCGCTATTGAAGCGCAGAAACATAATGGAAGCGCGCTCGTAGACATTAAAGGACTTGTGGATATTGACTCCAAGATGTGGAGAGCTGTTGAGTCTCACGGGGCAAAAGTATCTATCGGAGGAGGAACAATCAGAGGAACAGATGTCGCATCCTTGGCTGCTTATACAGGCGGCTCGATACTCGTCAATGCAAAGCTGAATGATGAGAATAAGGTAGAAGCTACTTCTGCGACCCGTCCGGTAAAGATTACCGGGGATGTCAGTGCTGAAAGCGGCGGTCATGTCATGCTGGGACTGAACAATAAAGACTCCTTCTTGAAGGGTCTGGTAACCACGGATATATCGGGAATCAATCCGGATACGCAAAAATGGGGAAAGATACCCGGAAAAGTATCTATGGTGCTGGCAAATGGAGCAGTCTGGGAACACAAGCAGGTAGGAGTAGGATACTATCACAAGAAAGGCGCGGATTTCAACTACAAGAACCGTGGTAAGGGAGAATCTATTGACAGCCATGTAACAAGCCTGCGCGCGGACAAAGGCATACTGCTGCAGAATGATCCGCATAAACTGACCATCGATAAATACGAAGGAAACATGAAGCTGGTCTATGAACATGAGAACGCGGGTACGAAGGCGGAAGATTATAAGACAGGAGATGTACACATAAAAGAAGCTGCGAAAAATTCATCAGTTACCATGGTGACGGATAACAGCGGAATTACGATGACTGACGATAAGCAGGTGTACAATGTATTGAATACCCTGGCAGGCAAACTGTACTATGAAGCCTACAAAAACGGAGAAAAGAACCTGAAAGGGCAGGCGACGATTGCGGAAGGGTTGACAGCATCCTCTGCGACGTTGAAGATGGCGGACATGGATTTCCATGAAGCAAGTGGACAAGGATATGCAAAAGAAATAAACCCAAGTCCGAATCCCAATCCCAATCCCAATCCCAATCCCAATCCCAATCCCAATCCTAATCCTAATCCCAAGCCGAAGCCTCCTATTATTTATGGAAGCAAAGAAACTCAGATGATGAAAGGCGCCAAAACAGCCATGGCATCCACCATCCTTCTGTGGAGGACGAACAATAACGACCTGCAAAGAAGAATGGGAGACATAAGACTGGCCAAAGAAGAAAACGGCATCTGGGCCAGATACCTGGGCGGAAAGAACAAACTGGACAAACAGAACACCTACCTCAAACAAACCTATGACATAGCCCAGGTAGGCTACGACAAGAAAAAAGGAAACTGGACAATCGGGGCGGCCTTGGACTACGGAACAGGAAAAGACATCTACGCGAACGGGACAGGAAAAGAAAAACTGGCAAGCCTTGCCCTGTACGGAACCATGCAGAAAGAAGACGGACAGTACATAGACGTCATCCTGAGAGGAAGCAAAGTAAAGAATGACTACACCGTATACAACGAAATGAACCACCGCCTGGAAGGGAAGTACAGGACAAACGGCCTGTCGCTGAGCATGGAATACGGGAAGCGGATGAAGAAAGAAAACGGCTTCTACATAGACCCGAGCATTGAACTCACCGCAGGGCACTTAGGAGGAAAAGACTATGACGCCGTAAGCGACTATGCAGGGGGGAAGAAAATGCACATCCACCAGGACGGAATAAACAGCGTGATAGGGAGAATCGGACTGGGGATAGGAAAAGAGACAGAAAGAAGCAACCTGTTTGCGAAGATAGCGCTGGCCCATGAATTCGGAGGGAAAGTGAAGAGCATCTTCAGTGCGGAAAACGAACCGACGAGCGGGACAGAAGTAGACCTGAAAGACAGCTGGGTAGACGTAGAAGTAGGAGGAAGCTGGCTGGTGAACAGGAACACCTATCTGTACGGAACCTACACAAGAAACTTCGGGGCTGACGTTTCGAGCAAGTGGAGAATAGACGCAGGCATCCGCTTCAGCTTCTGATATGGACAGAATAATCTTTTGTAAATAGACAGGAAAGCGAAATAATATCAATATTAGGAAAACAGAAGGCCTGCCGGTTTGTTGTCGGCAGACCTCCTCTGTGTTTATAAAAGATGATATGGAATGTGTTTTGTCTGAATTGTGTTGCCAATCATGAAAGCGGTTTTGTGTTTTCGATTATATGAATGATCTACTGTAAGTATGTTATGCATGTTTATGTTTTATTTTCAGTATGTACAGAAAAGAGGAGAAATAATGAGATCCAGAATAAGTAAAACTTGGCCGTGTCATTTAAAGAGAGCAGTGCTCCTGAGTCTCTTGTCGGGATTGTTTATCTTGCCTTCCCAGATAAATGCGGAAACATCGGGCGAAGAATATAAGGATCATCAGATTGCTGAAGCCGATTGGGATGGTGCGAAAGCAGAGCAGGATTTTTGGTCGGGAAAAGGCATCCGAAACGGTTCTGATTATACATTTAATAAAAATACCATTATATCAACCGAATTGAGCAAGGGAAGTCTTGTTTTTCATAAGACAGATCCGGGTATTATGGATCAACTTTATGCTTTTGGCGCTTTGGTCTGGGGAAGCAGCAAAACCGGAACTGTCAACATGAATGGGCATGATTTGTCCCTGCGTGCAGGGAAAGGTGATTTACATAGAATCGGAGGATCTTTCCAATGGGGTGGCAGAGGATCCGCCGGGTTATTTGTGCGCAGCGGCAATCTGACGATGAAAAATCTGGGAAGTTTGTCTGTCAGCGGTGTTGATTATGGCATATACTTGTTTGCGGAACGGTCTGATGATGAAGCAGCTAATTCCAATTTATGGATTAGAAATGGAGGAAGTGCTGACCATGCGGTTAAGATACGGTCTGAGGGGAAAGGAATCTATCTTCAAAGCACTCCCGGAGCGGCTCGTCTTACCGTAGACGGAGACGTCGATATAGAAGCGCCTTCCGGTATAGTTGTTGATAGGGGTGAGGCGGCTGTCGGCGGAGGGAAAATTGACTCCAAAGGCGAAGCAGCGGTTTCTGTCAATGCTAAGAGTAAATTTTACATGAACGCAGGTGTGGACACTGAAGGGAATGTTACGGTAGCCCATCCCGAAAGAAATGTACAAGTTCTGGGGGACATACGATCAAAACAGAATTCGAGTGTTTTTATTGGGCTTGGAAATTCTCAATCTGTATTGAAAGGGTTATTTACAACAGATTTGCACACATGGCCGTATAACGAGTGGGTGCTGACAGGAAGCAAAGGATTTCTTGCATTAAAAAACGGCGCGACATGGGAACATGAAAAATATGGAACCGGCAGAGATAAAAACGGGAGAATAGATGTCGGAGACAGTCATTTGACGCGTTTAAATGCCGATGGCGGGGTTATTATTCAGAAAGATAAGCGTAAGATACAAATAGATGATTTCCGCGGAAATGCGAAACTGATATATGATCACCAGAATGATGGAACGAAAATTGAAGATTATACAGCTGGGGATTTTATCATTGATAAGGCAGGGCGGAATTCTTTTCTGACCGTTGTTACGGGCAATAGCGGTTTGGATATGGGGAATAAGGAAAAAGTCTCTCAGGCTTTGAATGCTCTTGCGGGGAAGGTGTATTATTCCAGTTATGTCACAGATGAGCGTAATTTGAAGGGGAAGGCGGTCATAGCGGAAGGATTGACAGCTTCATCAGCGGAACTTGGATTTGGCAATATTACTTTTACTCAAGATAAGGGGCAGGGTACCGTAAAGAGTGAAGATGTAAAAGTTACCGCTCAGCCGGCAGCCGAACTGAGTCCGATTACAGGGGATGCAGGCAAAGATAAGTACTATGCGGAAAAGAAAATACGCCAGGCAGACGGAACCTATCTCTTCAAAGAAAATACCGACCTGCAGATGACCGACGGACAACCGATGGTCAGCAGTGAAAAGCCGGTAGTCATTAAAGCAGAAGGGAAGAGACTGGCATTTACCTCTGCCGGAGACCAGAACGGTACCGTTTCCACCGTGCAGCAGAATTCTAAAGACAACCTCAGCATAACGGCCAAAGAATTGGTGGTGAAAGCGGGAAATAAGAGCGGCCGTTCCGAAGGTATCCACCTTCAAAACGGAAACAAACAGAATGCTTATAAAACAGACATCACCGGAGACGTAACCATACAGTCAAAAGGCAAAGGCTGTGCATTAGGTGCCTATGCGGCAGGAAATTCCAGCCTGGATATCCATGGGAATATGACCATTAAAGGAGAAGGCGGAACATGGGGCGTAGAGAATACAGCCAATCCGGGAGGCGCCTATGCCCATTACAGCACAGCCGGAATCTATGCGGGATCCAATTATGCCATCCAAAAAGGAGGTCATATCACCATTGACGGCGATGTGGACTTGAAAGTAAAAGGAACAGGCATCCTGGCCAATGGAGGCGGCTCAACCGTCGTGGTCAAAGGAGGCGGCACCGTTTCCATCGAGAACAATGATGATGCAGCACACTATGCACTGGCGGCGGAAAGCGGAAAAATAGATTTCAATGTAGATGAAGATGAGATAGAAGCAGGGACAAAGAAAGTAACCATTGAAGGGAATGTAGGAGTCCTTAACGGAGCCGTAAATCCGTCCGAACCGCAGAAATACAGCCAGATATACCTCGGGCTGGGGACAGGAGATTCCCTGTGGAGAGGTCTGGCCGTTGACACCCACACCAGACAGAACAATGCGGACGGATTCGAAGGACAACTGAGCCTGTTTATGAAAAACGGTGCGACCTGGATCAATGAAGCCTATGGAATGACACCGGAAGGATTCAAAGGAAGCAAAGTATACTACCTCCAGGGAGGGAAGAGCAAAGAAGAAGCAGGAGTCATATTCCAGAAAGACGAAAATCCGATCCGTATCGAGACCTATGCAGGGAACATGAAACTGATCTACGCCCATGAGAATGCAGGCATGGCGGCGGAAGACTACAAGGCGGGAGACACCCATATCGGATCCGCGG
>ENA-OPJP01000656-OPJP01000656.1-human-gut-metagenome-genome-assembly--contig:-NODE-656-length-9498-cov-2.199195_pt1 | contig 9498 bp, 11 predicted proteins | sample MGYA00241417_ERZ501664 | MGnify/ENA primary metagenome ERZ501664 (study PRJEB25962, sample SAMEA2042200) | human gut metagenome | biome: human gut; feature: human-associated habitat; material: faeces...
TAAACAACACCCTGCTCAGCAGTTGTACGACCGTAGCGGCCAGTGAACTTCTTCACAGCCTCGTTGGCGTCCATACCGTCCTTGATGGCTTCCATCATCTTGCCGAGGTGTACATATTCGTAACCGCATACCTGGCTGTCCTTGTCAAGGAACATCTTGGTGATGTAACCCTCGGTGAGCTCGAGATAGCGAGTACCCTTGGCAACGGTGCCATAGAGAGTACCAGTCTGTGAGCGCAGACCCTTGCCCAGGTCCTCGAGACCGGCACCGATAACGAGACCACCCTCAGAGAAGGCGCTCTGGCTGCGGCCATAGACAATCTGGAGGAAGAGCTCACGCATAGCTGTGTTGATGGCATCACAAACGAGGTCAGTGTTCAGTGCCTCGAGGATGGTCTTGCCAGGCAGAATCTCAGAAGCCATGGCAGCTGAGTGGGTCATACCGGTACAGCCGATGGTCTCAACGAGACATTCCTGGATAACGCCTTCCTTGATGTTCAGAGACAGCTTGCAAGCACCCTGCTGAGGAGCACACCATCCCACACCGTGAGTGTAACCTGAGATATCCTTAATCTCTTTGGCTTGAATCCATTTTCCCTCTTCGGGGATTGGAGCTGGTCCGTGGTTCGGGCCTTTGGCGACAACGCACATGTTGTCAACTTCCTTTGAATAAATCATATTGTTCAAAAATAAATATAAAGTACTGTTACTTATTCACGCTTGTCAAGGGCGATACGTTGGTCACGGGCATCCCCTTTTTCAAGCGCAAAGTTATAAAAAACTAAACAAACTACCTAATAATGATGAGGGTTTTTTGTTCTGCCTCATGATTTTTTAGATACCTCAATGGCAAATGCTGCCGTTTTGTCATTCTGAGTTGGCAAACATGACCGCCGCAAGTCAAATCTCAAGGGCAAACTCTATTTTCTTGTACCTTATATATTCTTTTTCCGTTTTTTTTGTCTAATTTTGCATCATTATGATAGTAAAAGTCAAAGACGCCGCTCTGGCCAAAGCTGCCGGCGAAGGCATGGATGAGTTTGTGCAGGTAATAGTGGATGCCACCTATGAGACTATCGGTGGAGAACTTACAGCCGATACAATGGGGATGCTCAATGCCGACCAGATTACGCTGCTGGCATATATTGCCATGCGCGAAGAAATGATGGATGGTGGCTTTGTCCAGCTTATCCACAACGGTTGGGGACACTTTATCTTCCACAATCCGTTTGACAAGGCTGTGCGTGGTTGGGGGTTGCCTGAACTGTGCAGTCTTATACGCCGTGCGCACAAACTCTATTCCAAGTATCATGAAGAGATAGAGCGTGAGTGTGACGACGACGAGTTTATGGCCATGTTTGAGCGCTTCCCCGAGTTTGACGACCTTGATGACAAGTTTGTTGAGGGCGAAGAGGGATTCACTGCTGCCATAGCCCACTATGTGGATGAGCATCTGGACCGTTTCTGCGAGATAGAGGCTTGACAGTGGGCGGTAACGAGTAAGAAAGGAGAATGAAAAGATGAACAAGCAAGAACAGGATATACGCAAGAAGAGCCCTGTGCAGATACGCAACAAGAAAGCCTCGTTTGAGTATTTCTTCGTTGATACCTATACGGCAGGCATGGTACTCACCGGTACGGAGATTAAGTCTATACGTGCCGGCAAGGCTTCGCTTGTCGATAGCTACTGTGTGATAGACCGTGGGGAAATATGGGTCAAGGGTATGAACATCAGCCCTTATTTCTATGGCTCTTTTTCCAATCACGAGGCTAAGGGTGACCGCAAACTTCTGCTCAAGAAGCGCGAGATACGTCATCTCGAGGCCGCTGCCAAGGATGTGGGTTTTACCATCGTCCCTATTTTGATTTTCATCGACGAGCACGGTAGAGCCAAGATGGATATCGCCCTTGCCCGAGGTAAGAAAGAGTTTGACAAACGCCAGACTCTCAAGGAAAAGGAAGACCGTCGGGAGATGGACCGTGTAAGAAAACATTTCTAATTGATTTTATTTGAGACAGGAGTAGGCCGAGGCGTATTCCTGTCAGATTGTTTATGGATATAAGACAACTTGTCAAGCAACGCATACTGATACTCGATGGTGCCATCGGCACGATGATACAAGGCTACGGTCTCTCGGAAGGCGACTTCCGCGGAAGGTTGGACTTGCGCAATGATGTACAGTATGCAGGCAACAATGATATGCTGTGTCTTACCCGTCCCGATATCGTGCAGGATATTCACCGACGCTATCTTGAGGCTGGTGCAGACATGATAGAAACCAATACTTTCTCTTCGCAGCGTATATCCCAGGCCGATTACCACTTGGAACCTCTGTCGGGTGAGATGGCGTTGGCCGGTGCCCGGCTTGCCCGTGAGATGGCTGACCGCTATGCAACGGCAGAGCACCCTCGGTTTGTACTGGGCTCGATAGGTCCCACCAACCGCACGTGCTCGATGTCGCCGGATGTGGCTGACCCTGCTGCACGTGACCTTGACTATGACGCACTGCTTGACGCCTATGTGGAGCAAGTCGATGCCTTGGCCGAGGGTGGAGTAGACGCGTTTCTGATAGAGACCATATTTGACACCCTCAATGCCAAGGCGGCCATGGACGCTGCGGTGAGCGTGATGGAGCGCCGTGGCATAGAACTGCCCATCATGCTGAGTGTGACGGTGAGCGACCTGGCTGGTCGCACGCTGAGCGGACAGACGCTCGATGCCTTCTTGGCGAGCATCAGTTCGTATCCGGTATTTTCAGTCGGACTGAACTGCTCGTTCGGTCCATCTCAAATGAAACCGTATCTGGAGGAGCTCGCCCGCAAGTCACCTTATTATATATCTGCTTACCCCAATGCCGGTTTGCCCAACTCTATGGGACTATACGACGAGACTGCCGACACTATGGCTCCCAAGATAGGCGCTCTGATAGATGAAGGCATACTCAATATCGTCGGTGGCTGCTGTGGTACTGATGACCATTTTATCGCCCGCTATGTGGAACTTGTTCGTGGCAAGCAGCCCTATGTCCCCTGCGATAGAAGTGAATATCTGCAACTGAGTGGACTGGAGCCGTTGGAGGTTCGGCCGGGAATGTTTGTCAATGTCGGCGAACGCTGCAATGTGGCCGGCTCTCGCAAGTTTCTCAGACTTGTCAAGGAGAAGAACTACGAAGAGGCGCTCACGATAGCCCGCCACCAGGTAAGTGACGGTGCTATGGTGGTAGACGTCAATATGGATGATGCCCTCCTTGATGCCGAAGCCGAGATGAGCCACTTCCTGCGGCTGTTGGCATCGGAACCCGACGTGGCACGCGTTCCGGTGATGATAGACTCGTCGAAATGGAATGTCATCCTTGCTGGTCTCAAGTGTTGTCAGGGAAAGTCGGTGGTCAATTCCATCTCGCTGAAGGAAGGAGAGGGCGTGTTTGTCAGCCACGCCAAGGATGTCAAGCGCTTCGGTGCAGCCGTGGTAGTCATGTGCTTCGACGAAGAGGGCCAGGCTACTACCTATGAGCGGCGTATCGAGATAGCTCAGCGCGCTTATCACATTCTGACGGAGCAGGTGGGCATGAATGCGTGTGATATCATCTTTGACCCCAACATACTCTCGATAGCTACGGGACTGGAAGAGCACGACCGATATGCTCTGGATTTCATCCGTGCTACCCGATGGATAAAGGAAAATCTGCCAGGAGCCCACGTAAGTGGCGGAGTGAGCAATCTGAGTTTCTCCTTCCGTGGCAACAACTATATTCGTGAAGCTATGCATGCCGTCTTCCTCTATCATGCCATTCAGGCTGGTATGGATTTTGGTATTGTCAATCCCTCTACGCGTGTCACTTATCAGGATATCCCCGAAGACCATCTGCGTATTATAGAAGATGTAGTGCTCTGCCGCCGCAAGGGAGCTGCGGAAGACCTCATTGAACTGGCTGCCCGTCTGAAGCAGGAGCAGGATGCGCTCAAGGCCGGTGGCGCTTTGCCGTCAGTCAATGTGCAGCAAGAGGCTTGGCGAAAGGAACAGCTGGAAGACCGTCTGCAATATGCACTGCGCAAGGGCATAGGCGATTATCTGGCTGAAGATTTGGCAGAAGCCCTTGAAAAATATCCACGGGCTGTGCAGATAATAGAGGGGCCGCTGATGGATGGAATGTCGGAGGTAGGCAGGTTGTTCGGTGAAGGCAAGATGTTTCTGCCACAGGTCGTGAAGACGGCACGTACAATGAAACAGGCTGTGTCTATACTCCAACCGCATATCGAGGCGGAACGTGACGAGAACCAGACATCGGCAGGGCGGGTAATCTTGGCTACTGTCAAGGGAGATGTACACGATATCGGCAAGAATATTGTTGGCGTGGTGATGGCGTGCAACAATTATGAAGTAATCGACCTCGGTGTGATGGTGCCTGCCGACCAGATAGTGAGCAAGGCTATCGAACTCAAGGCAGACATCATTGGGCTGTCGGGACTTATCACGCCGTCACTGGAAGAGATGGTCTGTGTGGCCCACGAGATGGAGCGGGCGCACTTGGATATACCTATAATGATAGGCGGTGCTACCACCTCAGAGATGCATGTTGCCCTCAAGGTGGCTCCAGTCTATGACGGTCCGGTGGTGTGGATGAAGGATGCATCGCAAAACTCGCTCGCAGCTGCGCGTCTGCTTAATCGTGAAGAGCGTGAGGCGTATAAGGCGGAGCTGGACCATCGCTATGATGAACTTCGGAAGAGTTATCACGATGAGCAGCAGAGACTCTTGTCGATAGACGATGCACGGCGACAGAAGTTGTCATTGTTCGACAGTCACAGTGATAAAAAATAGCCTTATCTTTGGCAGTTTCTTGATTTTGAAGTAATTTTGCAGTGATTTAATAACATAGGATATGTTTCATAAGAAAAGACGTTGGCACTGTCTGTCTGGACAGGAGCCTACTGAACTTGATAAAAAGGTAATGTATTGGGAGCAGAAAGGAAAGCTGGTGCCAACCCGCGATTTGATTAAGACTCCCGAACAGATAGAGGGCATACGCCGTAGCGGTGTGGTCAATACGGGCTGTCTTGACGAAGTGGCCCGCCAGATACATGCAGGTATGAATACGCAGGAAATTGACGATATCTGTATGCAGTATTGCAAGGACCACAATGCCATCCCAGCTTGTCTGGGCTATGAGGGTTATCCCAAGAGCGTATGTACTTCAATCAATGAGGTTGTGTGTCATGGTATCCCTAAGGAGGAAGATGTCCTGGAAGAGGGGGATATTGTCAATGTCGATATGACAACTATTGTGGATGGCTATTATGCCGATGCTTCACGTATGTTTGTTATCGGTAAGACTACGCCTGAAAAGGAACGTCTCGTGCGTGTCGCCCGTGAGTGTCTCGAGGTAGGTATGGAGGCTGCCAAGCCTTATTGCTTTGTCGGGGATATAGGCCATGCAGTGCAACGTCATGCCGAGAAAAATGGCTATAGCGTGGTGCGCGACTTGTGTGGACACGGTGTGGGCCTGAAGTTCCATGAGGATCCCGAGGTAGTGCATTATGGCCATCGCGGTCAGGGTATGTTGATTGTGCCTGGCATGGTGTTTACCATCGAGCCCATGATAAATATGGGAACCTATGAGGTGTTTATAGATGCGGATGATCCTTATGAGTGGGAGGTTATTACTGGTGACGAACTGCCCTCTGCACAATGGGAGCATACATTCGTAATGACAGAGAATGGCGTCGAAATACTTACTTATTAAATCTGCATGATATGAGCGATATATATATATTAGGTATAGAGTCTTCGTGTGATGACACCTCGGCAGCTGTGCTGCGCAACGGAGTGTTGCTGAGCAATGTCACCGCTTCGCAAGAGGTGCATCGAGCTTATGGAGGCGTAGTTCCTGAATTGGCTTCGCGTGCCCATCAACAGAATATAGTCCCGGTTGTGGATCAAGCTCTTCACCGTGCTGGTATTACCAAGGAACAACTGTCAGCCATCGCGTTTACCCGTGGCCCAGGATTGATGGGGTCATTGTTGGTAGGTGTCAACTTCGCAAAGGGATTGTCACGTGCTTTGGATATACCTCTGATAGATGTCAACCATCTCCAGGGACATGTTATGGCTCATTTTATCAAGGAGAGCGATGATGATACCTCCTGTCCGCCGCTGCCATTCCTTTGTCTGTTGGTGTCTGGCGGAAACTCTCAGATTGTACTTGTCCGTGCCTATAATGATATGGAGGTATTGGGGCAAACCATCGATGATGCTGCGGGAGAGGCCATAGACAAATGCTCAAAGGTTATGGGTCTGGGTTATCCTGGAGGGCCTATAATCGACCGTCTCGCACGCCAAGGCAATCCCAAGGCATATCAGTTCTCCGAACCTCATATCCCTGGGCTGGACTATAGTTTCTCAGGCCTGAAAACATCGTTCTTATATAATCTGCGTAAATGGATAGAAGATGAGCCCGACTTTGTGGAAAATCATAAAGAGGATATTGCCGCCAGTCTCGAAGCTACAATTGTAGATATACTGATGAACAAACTGCGCAAGGCTGTACGGCAGACTGGCATAACCCATGTGGCTGTGGCCGGCGGCGTTTCTGCCAATACCGGTCTTCGCAATGCTTTTGAGGAACATGCCCGTCGTTTTGGTTGGACCATCTATATTCCTCGGTTCAGTTATACCACCGACAATGCTGCTATGATTGCCTGTGTCGGCACATTCAAATATCGTGACCATGATTTTGCCGATATATCTCTGCCGGCTTTCAGTAAAGTGACATTTGAGTAAGTATTGATTATCAACCCATAAATATAATATATAGTGGAATTAGAAAGCAAAATACTCAGCAAGGAAATACTGCAGTATCTCTATGCTGGAGGAAAGACACTGGGAACCGCCGAGAGTTGTACAGGTGGTCGTATTGCCCAAGTGATTATAGCGGTACCTGGTGCCAGTAATTATTTCAAAGGTGGTATCGTTTCATACAGCAATGACGTCAAGGAACGTCTGCTTCATGTCGATTCCAAATTGATAGAAGAACAGACTGCTGTGTGTCAAGGAGTGGCAGAAGCTATGGTCAAAGGGGCTTGCGATGCCTTGGAGTGTGATTATGCTATCGCTGCTACTGGTATCGCTGGTCCTGGTGGCGGCACTTCGCAGATACCTGTAGGTACAATTTGGATTGGATATGGTTCTAAAGATGATGTGCGTACGCTCAAGATAGAAGAGGATAATGGACGTGACCTTAATATAGCCAAGGCAACCAATATTGCTTTGCGTCTTTTCCTCGACTATTATAAGGAGAAGAACCCCATCGTTGAAGATACGGATGCCGAAGAGGTAAAGTAAGCCCATGTCTATGAGTATCACCATCGTGGATGCAAAAACAATAAAAAACCTTAATTTTGAAAAAGTTTAGGGATTTATTTTGTTTATTCCGAAAAAAATTGTAATTTTGCACCCTGTTTGGAATAAGTATCTAATTAAGAATCAAAAATTAAGGATAGAAATGTCTAAGATTTGTCAAATCACAGGTAAGAAGGCACAGTTAGGTTGCAATGTGTCTCACTCAAAGCATCGCACAAAGCGCAGTTTTGACGTTAACCTCTTCAGCAAGAAATTCTTCTATGTAGAGGAGAATTGCTGGATTAGCCTGAAGATTAGTGCCGCTGGTCTGCGCCTTATCAATAAGGTTGGACTTGACGCCGCTCTTAAGATGGCTGTACAGAATGGTTACTGCGACTGGAAAGATATCAAGGTAATCGCCGAGGGTAACAATGTAGATTAATTTTAAGGTTAGGAGATATAACAAATGGCAAAGAAAGCTAAAGGTAACAGAGTTCAAGTCATTCTCGAATGCACCGAGATGAAGAACAGTGGTCTGCCAGGAACAAGCCGTTACGTGACTACCAAGAACCGTAAGAATACTCCTGAGCGCCTTGAGTTGAAGAAGTATAATCCCATCCTGAAGAAGATGACTCTTCATAAGGAGATTAAGTAATAGGAGATTTAAGCAATGGCAAAAAAAGCGGTAGCTACCTTGCACGAAGGTTCAACTGACGGACGTGCATATACCAAGGTAATTAAGATGGTTAAGAGCCCCAAGACTGGTGCTTACGTTTTTGATGAGCGCATGGTTCCTAATGAGGATGTTAAAGCTTACTTCAAGGACTAATATCGGATAATTACGATAACATTATAGATAGAGCTGTAAGGCAAGTTGCTTACAGCTCTTTTTTGTCCCTAAGTTTCAGGCGGATTATTGGGGGCAGCGGATTTTCCCGGTTGGTGGCAATGGACAATTATGAATAAAGTGTTGCAGTCTATATTACCTGTTCTTTATTAAAGGGACAATGAAATCGTTTTTTCCCGAAGCGGTTTCCTATAACCGTTTTGTTGAACTTGAAAGTCGGGTGTTTTTCCCTCCCATGTTCTTCCTGAACTTCCGTGCCTTTGGGAGATGTACAGGTATAACATTCGTTGACTCTACCATGATACCCGTATGCCACAATCTCAGGCGTTATGTTAACAAAGTGTTCAAGGATATCGCCACTGACGGCAAGGGGGCCATGGGCTGGTGTCATGGCATTAAACTTCATCAGGCCTCCAATGACAGAGGGGGAGCTAATTGCGTTTGTACTCACTGGAGCGAATGTTAGTGACAGGGATTCGAAAGCGTTCGATGTGTTGGCTAAACGCCTGTATGGTAAGCTGTTCGCAGACAAGGGATATACCTCGCAAAAACTTTTTGATGCCTTGTTCGAAGATGGCATCCAGTTGGTCACCGGCCTTAGGGTGAATATGAAAAACAAACTGATGCCATTCTACGACAAGATGATGCTGCGCAAAAGACACAACATTGAAACTATCAATGAAGAACACGGCCCAAATAGTACGCTCGCGACACAGGTCTGTCACCACATCATGAATCTAATTTCAGCATTGGGGGCATACTGCTTCTTTGACAACAAACTGCAGCTTTGGTCGGATATTCAATTGAGGACACAAGACAGTTGAACTTGTTCTGATTAATTTCTTTTCACTTGTGGGATATTTTGGTTTCTTGGTCATCCACGCGATGTGTATGACCAAGGAGCCTTGCACCTAAATGACAGTAGTATCATGGATGTATTTTTGAGATTTCTTATCTCGAACTGGGGTATGTGTCGTTGTGAGGTGTGGTAAGGGAGTGATTAATCAATTTATCGACCTGAGTTCGGGATAAGCAACAGTCATTTTTCTTGCTATGCCAGATTTCCGATAGGTGCATATTACATTTACCCTCCAAACAATATGGATGGCAAAATGCAGAATTGTAAAATCCAAATAAAGTTTACTTTATAACAGCGAGCTGTCCGTCAACATTCTCTATGCAATAGTCAATGTTGATGGACGGTTTCTTTTCAAAGAAGCTATACGCAGCCAAAACAGAAAGGAGATTCATTACAAAGTTGAACACGCTACGATGTCTTGAATGTACAAGTTGTGCAACATTCTTAAGTTCGT
>ENA-OPJP01000670-OPJP01000670.1-human-gut-metagenome-genome-assembly--contig:-NODE-670-length-9392-cov-4.435150_pt1 | contig 9392 bp, 7 predicted proteins | sample MGYA00241417_ERZ501664 | MGnify/ENA primary metagenome ERZ501664 (study PRJEB25962, sample SAMEA2042200) | human gut metagenome | biome: human gut; feature: human-associated habitat; material: faeces...
CTTACAGCGTATAGCTGCTTAGCACATTATTGAATTATTAACGAACTATTGTTATTACCTTTGCATCGGTTTTTCCAAAAAAATAGAAGATTTCTTCATTTTAGGGGTAATTGATTTCAGGAAAGCTTGTATATAAGAGTAGAAACAAGAAGAAAATGACGTGATGACAGAAGAAAATGAACAGCGGATGGAACGGCTGTTCCACGACCATTACGAGCAGATGTATCGCTTTGCCTTTGCCTTGCTCCATGATAATGAGGAGGCGAGGGATGTGGTGAGTGATATGTTCTCCAGATTGTGGGATAAACAGCTGGTTCCAGACCGGGCTTACTTGATGCGGAGCGTGAAGAATGCCTGCATCAATCTTATAGCCAGAAAGAAGAGAGATGAACGACTGAAACGGCTTCTCCCTCTCTCGGAAGAGAAATTGACGGAGGAAGAACCTTCTCGTCTGGAAGAGCGATGGCAGGCTGCGGTGGATTGCATCGACCATGACCTGACCGACCAGACTGCTTCCGTCATCCGATTGTGCTATCGGGAAGGAATGTCGTATAAGGATACGGCGGAGGAGTTGGGCATCAGTATCTCGGCAGTGAACAAGCATATAGTGAAAGGTTTGCGAACGCTCAGAGAAAAGTTGAAAGGAAAACAATAACCCTAAAATGAAGAAAGGAAATGAAAATGAAACATGAATTATCTGACATAAATCCTCAGAAAATGGATTCTCAGAAATGGGATATGCTCCTCAATCTCCTGGAGCATCCCGAAAAGTATTCCGAAACCCAAAAGGATGAACTTCTGGGCGATAAGGAAGTGAACGAACTCTATCAACAGCTGATAGAGACCCGACAGTCTCTGGATTTCGCAAAGTCGAAGGAAAAGATGAAGATGCCTTCGATTGATGCAGAATGGGAGAAGCTGAAAGAAGAAAAGCAGCAGAAAGAAGAGATGAGTCAGAATGCAGAAACCCAGCAAACTGCCAAGCTGTTTTCTCTCTGGAGTCCGATGAGAAAGGTGGCTGCCGTTGCAGCCGTCCTTGTTGTCTCCGGCATCACCTTTGCAGCCATTCATCTGGTAACCCGTTCTCATCAGCCATCAGATAACAGCAATACTGAACTCGTGGCATCCCAAAAGGATTCTATCCAGCAGGTTTCTGCTCCTCAGAAATCCAACATAGAAGAAAAGACAGATTCTGCAAGTCTTGCCCAGCTCCCATTGGTTTACGAAAACGCTGAGCTTCAGAATATCCTTACTCCTATTGCCGGGCATTTCCATCTCCAGGTAACTTATCAGAACGAGTCGGCTCGCCATATCCGTCTCTTCCTGCAACTGGAGAAGAACATGAGTCTGGATGATATCATCGAACTGTTGAATCATTTCGAGAAAGTGAATATTCGTCATGAAGGTCAAACTTTAATCGTGGAATAAGATGAAAAGATTAAGATATATCATGCTGCTGGCAGGTTTGATGAGCCTTTCTCTTCAGACCATCTATGCCCAACGCATCACCCGCAGCTTCCGCAACACTTCTATGTCAGAAGCACTCACCATCCTTGCCAAGAGCACCAAGGATTATCGTATCAACTTTATGTATGATGAACTGGAAGATTTCACGGTTACCACAAGTCTCGTGAAGCGAACAGCTCCGGATGCCATCCGCCAGATTATGGGCTTCTATCCGATGAAGATGACGATAGATGGCGAAAACATTTTTGTGGAGTGTACGCAGAAGACTCCCACCAAGATGATAGGTCGCATTGTAGATGCGCATCATCGCCCTGTAGATTTCGCCAATGTAGCCCTGCTGAATGTTCGTGATTCTTCATTGATAAATGGCGGTGTGACGAATGAGAACGGCCAGTTCGTGATTCCCTGCGGAGCCAGAAAGGTGATAGTAAGAGTAAGTTGCGTGGGCTATCATACCGCTGTTGATACTTATAATACAGGTAAGATAGGTTCAATTACTCTGAAGGAGGCAACGATGAACCTGCAGAAGGTGATTGTGAAGGCGGTTCGCCCCAAGACAAAACTGACTCGCGAGGGATTCCAGACCCAGGTGCAGGGTACGATTCTGAGTGATGCAGGTATGGTTGCCGACTTGTTGAAGCAGGTTCCAAGAGTGCGTGTGGATAAGGATGGAAACTGTTCGGTGTTTGGAAAAGGCACACCGGAGATTTATGTCAATGGCAGAAAGTTGACCGACAAAAATGAATTGCAAACCATATCTTCCAAGGATGTGAAGAACGTGACGGTTATCACGACTCCTGGTGCGCAGTATGATGCCCAGGTCAATTCGGTGATTCGTATAACCACGGTCAAGAAGCAAGGTTATGGATGGAGTGGTAATTTCCAGGCAAAATATGGTTTTGCCATGAAGAATGCCTGGCAAGAGCAGGCTAATCTCAATTACCGTGTGGGTGGACTGGATGTATTCGGTGGATTGATGTGGTCAGATTCGTATTTCTATGATAAGTTGGGATTGGATGAATATATCAATGGAAATCAGCATCAGATATATCAAAAATCAGTAGGGCGCATTGATGGAAGACAATATGGACCTGATGCCAATCTGGGTTTCAATTATGAATTCAATGAAAATCATACCATCGGTCTGAAGTATAAGTTTGGTTCTGGCAATACTAAGTATTTTACTGTTAGGCAGAACTATTCCATCTTTCAGGATGGAGTTCACCAGGGAGATGTGAATTATTTCAATGATGAGTCCTTGCAGACGCCTATTCATCAGGCTGACTTTTATTATGATGGTAAGATAGGCAAGTGGAGTATAGACCTGAATGCATCAGCGTTGTGGCGGACGAAAGACCAGATACAGAAAGCCACAGAAACCAGTTCTGAGTTGGGCGACCAGATTGTATGTTCAGATAGCCATACCAAAGGAAAGTTGCTTGCCGGTAAATTGGTTGTTTCTTATCCTTTGACCGACCAGTTGAACATAGACTTTGGTTCGGAATACACAAATTCTGATAGTCATACCAACAACAAGAACGAGGGTGGTGTGGCTGCATCCAATGATTCCAGAATCAAGGAACAGAACATTGCCACCTTTGCTGAGGCTGCATGGTCGTTGGGAGATTATTCTCTGAATGCCGGTGTGAGATATGAGCATGTGAAATCAGACTATTATGCCGAAGGAGTGCTCAACCCAGATATGAGCAGAAAGTATGATAATGTATTTCCTAATGTATCCTTGGGATATGACAAAGGCAAGTGGCATTCTTCGTTGAATTTCACGGCGAAGACCTATCGACCAAGTTACTTCCGTCTTTCCGGTTATACCCGATATACGAGTCGTCATACCTATGAAAGCGGTAATCCGAACTTGCGACCAACGGATGCCTATCATCTGGAATGGGATGCGCAATATTCCTGGCTGAGTTTCTCTGCTGAATATATCTACAACAAGAATGCCTCGGTATATATGATGAAGCCATTCCAGGGCAATAAGGATATAGCCCTGTCATATTATGAGAATGTTGATAAGATTCAGAACCTCAAGTTCTATCTTGAAGCTACTCCGGTGATAGGCTTGTGGCATCTTGACTATACGGTAGGTCTGGTCAATCAGTTCTTTGATGCCAGCAAATATGTCAGCGACTATAATGCCAACCGTCCTTCTCTCTATCTGGATTTGGAGAATACCTGGGTATTGCCACATCATTGGAAGGCTAGATTGGAATACGCTTACCAGTCGCGTAATTATAGCGAATTGGGTGTCAACTATGCATGGAATTCCCTGGATGCCTCTATTTCCAAGTCGTTCCTGAATAACCGACTGGTTGTGAGACTGGAAGCAGAGGATTTGCTTCATGGTCAGAACGAGAGTTGGAAATATAATAATTCGTATGCGCACTTCACCAGAACCGGTATAGATAATACCCGCATGTTCTTGGTCAATGTAACTTATAACTTCAATGCCACCAAGAGCAAGTATAAGGGTACGGGTGCTGGTAATGCAGAAAAGAGCAGATTATAGTTTCAATTTAACAGGATTTTTTCCTCTGTTTCTTTGCCATCTCCATCTTTTTCCTTAATTTTGCAGCGGAAACTCTATAATAGATATTTGTAATGGCAATAAGAATGAAGATGAAACAGAAAAAGATAGGCATCGCTTCGGCTCTGGGCCTGGTGGTGCTCGTGATGCTGGGACTGTATGGTGCCAGCAACTATATGCTCAATTATTCGCTCAACTATCCGAAGGAGGAGAGAATGACGGCTGAGCATTGGAAGAACAGAATGAAAAACGAGTGCCCCTGGATGATTGGCTGGATGGACTCTGTGTATCAGCACCATTGCGTGAAGGATACCTTTGTCACGATGCCGTCGGGCTACAAGGCACATGCCATCTATCTCTATGCACCGAAGACTACGGAAAAGACAGCCGTGGTGGTGCATGGCTATCAGGTGCGCTCCGAGGGAATGCTGCACATCGCCTATCTCTATAATCACGATATGGGGTATAATGTGCTCCTGCCAGATCTGTATGGACATGGAGAGAGCGAGGGCGATCATATCCAGATGGGATGGAAGGATAGATGGGATGTGATCAGATGGTCGGAAATCGCCAATGAGATTTTTAAAGTGAAGCGTGAAGAACAAAGAGTGAAAAATGAAGAACGAAGAGTGATGAATACCCTTCAGGTGATTCATGGTATTTCGATGGGTGCGGCAACCACGATGGCAGTATCGGGAGAGAAGACTCCCGATTACGTGAAGTGCTTTGTGGAGGATTGTGGCTATACCAGCGTGTGGGATGAGTTTTCCGCTCAGCTCAAAGACCAGTTTGGCTTGCCTGCCTTCCCGCTGATGAATACCACTTCTGCCCTTTGCCAGTATCGCTACGGCTGGTCGTTTGCCGAGGCGCAGCAGATAGAGCAGGTTCGCAAGAGCACCAAACCGATGCTCTTTATCCATGGCGATAAGGATGCCTTCGTGCCCTACGCCATGCTGCATCCCCTTTACGAGGCAAAGACGAAGGGCAGAAAAGCTATCTTCATCGCCAAAGGCTCCGTTCATGCTATGGCATATCGCGACCATCACGAGGAATACACCCGCATCGTGAAAGACTTTGTATCGAAAGAGGAATAGGCTATTCTCCGATATGTTGTCCCACCACATATCCCGTGGTCCAGGCTGCCTGCAGATTGAAGCCGCCGGTGATGGCATCAATGTCGAGCACTTCGCCGGCAAAGAAGAGGTGAGGGCATACCTTGCTCTCCAGGGTATGCAGGTCGATGTTGCTGAGGCTGATACCGCCACAGGTAACAAACTCCTCCTTGAAGGCTCCCTTGCCGTTTACCTGATAGAGGTCGTTGGTGAGGGTTTCTATCAGCAGGTTGCAACCCTTCTTTCCCATTTCGCTCCATTTCTTTTCGGGTGCATATCCCATTTTCTGAATCAGGAAGAGCCAGAAGCGGGATGGGAGATTGTAAGGGCGGATGCTAGCTAGCTGCTTTTGCGGGTTGGCGATGATGATGCCCTGGATGTTCTCTTCCACCAGCGAGCGGTTGCTCTCGTGTACCCAGTTCACGGAAATTTTGATCTGATAGTTGTTCTCGTGCAGATGGCGGGCTGCATGGGATGAGAGTTTCAGCACGGCAGGACCGCTCATGCCCCAATGGGTGATGAGGAGCGGACCCTCAGCCTTCAGCTTGGTGCCCGGAATGCTGGTATATACAGGCTCTACCACCGTGCCCATCAGATTTTTGAAAGCCTTGTCGGCAATGTTAAAGGTGAAGAGCGATGGGATAGGCTGCTCTATCGCATGTCCTAAATCAGAGAGATGCTTGAAGTTCTCTATCTTCGGATGACCGCCCGTGGTGATGGCTACCCGGTGGAAGGCAATCTGCCTGATTTCGGAAACGGGATGAGAGACAGAAGATGCACCCGATAGATTTCCCTTTTCTTTTGAAACCTTGAAGTCCAGGAGCAGGCGCTCATCCTCCAGTTCGGTGATGGCGGTGAGCTGGTGGTTGCATTGTATCTTCACCCCCAGTCGCTTGGCGGTATTCACCAGACAGTCGATGATGCTGTGCGAATCCTGCGATTGCGGAAACACGCATTGGTCATCCTGCGTAACCAGTGGCACGCCGTTCTCCTCAAACCAGTTGAAGGCATGCTGGTAGTCGAATCTCTTGAAGAGTCGCTTCATCAGTTTATGTCCGCGGGGGTACGCCTGTTTCAGGTCGGAAATCTCCTCAAAGGAATTGGTAAGATTGCATCTTCCTCCTCCCGTGATTTCCACCTTGGCGAGAACCTTCGAATTCTTTTCGAAAATCGTGATGTCGGCGTGAGGGAAGTTGCGCTTGGCCTCTATCGCCGCAAAGAATCCAGCGGCACCCCCACCAATAATTGCAATATGTAGTGTCTGTGGCATATCGTATTTTTTGATGATTAGGATGCAAAGGTACTGCTTTTCTTTGATAAAAGAAGAAAAGTTCTCCTTTTTCTTTTGCAGATACGATAGATTTTTGTAACTTTGCGCAAAAATCATAGTATATCAAGTATCAAATAGATTTATGGCAAAAAGAGAATATGTTGAGGCCAACAAGCGTTGGCTGGAGGAAAAGGCAAAGGAGGAGGGCGTTATGGCGCTGCCTCGTGGTATATATTATAAGGTATTGAAGCAGGGCGACCCGAAGGGTGCACAGCCTAGTCGACGCAGTATCGTGACGGCTCATTATACCGGTTGGACCATCAACGGCAAGAAGTTTGATTCCAGCCGTGGCGGTACGCCGTTCGCCATGCGATTGAGCGACCTGATAGATGGCTGGATTGTTGCCATGCAGCAGATGCACGTGGGCGACCAGTGGGAACTTTACATCCCAGCCGAGATGGGCTACGGCAAGTTCTCGCAGCCGGGCATCCCAGGCGGTTCTACCCTGATATTTGAAGTAGAACTGCTGGGAGTGGGATAACCCGGATACTTGAAATTATAAAGATCATTAAGATAAGAGAGTCTTGTCCGGCTATAGTCGGTTCAATTCATCTTCCGCACTGTTCATGCCGTTGTATCTTCCCTTGCGCTTGTTGAATTTCCAGGTTACGGTCAACTTGTAGCTCCATAGCTTGTAATCCTCAGTCTGGGAGAAGTCAACGGCATGCTCGTGGGTTCGCTCCTTGAAGAGCTGCTGATGGAAGAGGTCGTTGGCACTGAAGGCAACCTGTAATCTGCCGTCCATCCACGATTTGTTGGCACCAAGACTCCAGTTCTGAGTGGGGCTGAACTTCGTTTTGCCCACTTGTCCTCCGTTGTCAAAACTGTAGGAGAGCGACAGTTGATAGTCGTTTGGCAGCGTGAAGTAATTATCAAACGATGCATTCCAAGTTACTCCGTTGTAACTGATTAACTCTCCATGATCGTTTACGGAGAAGCGCTGGTAGGTGATGCTTGTATTTACATTCGGACGCCAGCAGCCGAAGACGTGACCCCAGTTGAGATATGCCATGTATTTCTGCATCTTGTTGAAGTTCATGAATGTACTCACGTATCTTACGGGCTTGTCCTCCGGCACTTCATGAATGTACATGATGGAGTGGTCGGTACGGGTGTATCTCAGCATTCCCATGAAATCTTTCCACTGCACGGAGTAGGTCAGACGATAGGTGTTGACAGGCTGCAGCTTCGGATTGCTGATCTGATACTGAAAGCGCGAGATATAGTAGATGTTCCCACTGAGCTGACTGAAAGAAGGTCGGGCGGTGGTAGTTCGGAAGCTGAGCGAGTGATGCCACGACGGTTCTTTGAGAGTGATACCGAACGATGGAAACCACTGGTCGTAATGACGCTCCATATTATCGGGAGATTCCTCCGACAGATTGGTGTATCGGGATGTGAGATGCTCGTATCGGATGCCTGCCCACCAGCTCCATCTGCCAGCTTCACCTTGATATTGCAGGTAAGCAGCCGTCTTGGTATCGTGGTTTTTGTATTCCGTAGTTCCAAGCATATCGGCAGAACTTTCGGTTTTACCCTTGCCTTCCATCAGGCTCCATTCGCCACCATAGTTGATGGAATGTTTGTCAGAGATGAGTTGCTTGACTTCGATTCTTCCACTATAGATATCGTAGTTGGAATTGGAACGGTTGAGGGTTTCCTGCATCTCGCTACCTTCTTTCTCCGTGATAGGCTGGCTGTCAGAATCCTTGTTCCTGGCATAGTCCAGATAAATCTGTGATGAGAGATGCTTCGACCATTTAGCCAGATGGAAGAGGTTGAAGTGGTGACTGCGCTGGTGTCCCCATTGCTGGCTCTCCGCATCAAAATACTTCATCTCGCCATCCGCATCAGAAAGCTTCATCTCTCTATTTGTATCTTCTCCTGCTGGGTTAGGATAGCGATAGTACTGCTGCTGTTTCTCGCTTCTGCCGCCATTCAGCCAAAGCCCTTCCCATTGTATTCCCACTTCGTGTTGCTTGCTGAGCAACCAGTCGAAGTTGAGTTCTGTAGCGTTATAATTTGCCTTGTTCTTGCCATAGCGGTCGGTTCCGAAGAGATATTCGCCATCTTTGGCTCTTACGAGCGCTTCCTGTGGCTGATGCACATTGTATCGGTTGTCTGTGTAGCCGTAAAATCCTGTGAGCGAAATCTTCTTCGTTACCCAACCCAGGGTCAATTCCTCGTGGTTGGTGTTCACCTCGCTCAATTTATCATACACCTGCATCTTGCCGAATATACCCTCGTCTGTTCTTCTCGTCAGGATTCTCAGTACGGCTCCCGTCGTTGCATCATATTTTGCACCAGGAGTGGTAATGAGTTCTATTTCATCTATCAACTTCACATCGAGATGAGAGAGTTCGGCAGAGGTAGCCTTCTTGTCGTTGAGATAGATGGTGGGTGCTCCCAGTCCGTTTACTTCCAGAGTTCCATCGGAGGTTTGTTTCATGCCGGGTATGTGCTTCAATACATCTTCCAGCGTTGGCTCCTTTGCCAAAGGAGTGTTGCGGACACGGGTAACCAGGGCATCGTTTCTCATCTTGTACATCGGGCGATGACCTGTTACGGTTACGGCTTGAATCTCGGCCTCCTTATCAGCTTTGATAGAATCTTTTTCCGTCTGTACTGAGTCTGCGGAAACTCCGGATGTCGGGAATTTCCCGTTTTGTGCTGTTGCACAGGTGGCGGTGGCTAGCATCGCACATATAACTGTTTCTTTCTTCATTTTCTTCCTTGCTTTTTGTTTTCGTCTGCAAAGGAACAGCTTTTCGGGCTCAAAATCGCAAATAATCATTACTGAAACATTACGCTGGCAAAATAATCTTGCTTCACCTTATTATATATAGTGAAATCTTCGTACCTTTGCACAGAAAAAAGAAAAAATGATATGAATAGAAGAATCAAACAAGTCTGTAACGCTCTTGCCTGCGTTATTGAT
>ENA-OPJP01000677-OPJP01000677.1-human-gut-metagenome-genome-assembly--contig:-NODE-677-length-9334-cov-1.617092_pt1 | contig 9334 bp, 8 predicted proteins | sample MGYA00241417_ERZ501664 | MGnify/ENA primary metagenome ERZ501664 (study PRJEB25962, sample SAMEA2042200) | human gut metagenome | biome: human gut; feature: human-associated habitat; material: faeces...
CTGCTGAACCTGCACCCTGCCGTAGCCGAAGCCTTTTACCAACAAGTACCTCTGATTGTCATTTCCGCCGACCGCCCCGCTGCCTGGATAGGACAAATGGACGGACAAACCCTGCCCCAGCCCCATGTGTTCGGAACGTTAGTCAAGATGTCTGTCAACCTGCCCGAAGTACATACTGAGGAAGACGAATGGTTTTGCAACCGCCTTATCAACGAAGCCATACTGGAAACCACCCACCACGGCAAAGGGCCTGTACATATCAATGTACCCATTTCCGAACCCATTTACCGCTTCACCGCCAAAACACTTCCCGAAGTACGTGTCATCACCCGTTATCAGGGACTGAGCGTGTACGACCGTGACTATAAGGAACTGATCGAACGGCTGAACAAGTACAACAAGCGCATGGTTGTGGTAGGCCAGATGAATCTGATTTACCTGTTCGAGAAAAAATATGTGAAACCGCTTTATAAACATTTCGCCTGGCTGACGGAACATCTGGGCAACCAGACCATCCCCGGCATTCCTATCAAGAATTTCGACGCCGCCGTTTATTCCATGACACCGGAACGCCAGGAAGACATGGCCCCCGAAATACTGATTACCTACGGCGGACACATCGTATCCAAACAATTGAAGAAATACCTGCGCAATCATCCCCCGCGCGAACACTGGCATGTTGCCGCCGACGGGAAGATAGCCGATTTATACGGTTGCCTGACCACCGTCATCGAGATGGATCCGTTTGAGTTCTTGGAAAAAATAGCTTTCCTGCTGGACAACAAACCTACCCATTATCCGCTGATGTGGGAAAACTATTGCAAAACCATTCCGATGCCGGACCTTGCTTATTCCGAAATCTCCGTTATCGGAAAACTCATCCGGGCATTGCCCGAACCCTGTGCCCTGCATCTGGCAAACAGCTCCACCGTGCGCTATGCACAGTTATTTACAGTTCCTCCCCAGGTGGAAATCTGTTGCAACCGGGGAGTGAACGGCATAGAAGGCTCCCTGTCCACCGCCATCGGTTATGCCGCCGCTTCCAGCAAGCTGAATTTCATCATCATAGGCGACTTGAGCTTCTTCTATGACATGAACGCACTGTGGAATCAAAATTACGGTGCCAACATCCGCATCCTGTTACTGAATAACGAAGGAGGAGAAATATTCCACACCCTGCCTGGAATGGACAAATCAAGCCGTTCCAGGGAGTTTATCACAGCCGAGCATTACACCACCGCCAAAGGCTGGGCGGAAGAACGCGGCTTTATTTACATGAAAGTGACCGGAGAAGAAGAGCTGGAAGAAGCGATGCAGCCATTCACCTCACCCGAGACACGGATGCAACCCATGCTGCTGGAGGTGTTTACCGACAAGGAAAAAGACACCACCCTGTTAAGAGAATATTATCACGGACTTAAAAATAAAAATGAATAATGGAAACAAGAGAATGGAAAACCATCAAAGAATATCAGGATATTCTGTTTGACTTTTACAACGGAATAGCGAAAATCACCATCAACCGTCCGCGTTACCGCAACGCGTTCACCCCCACCACCACTTCGGAAATCAGCGACGCCCTGTATTACTGCCGCGAGTGCCAGGATATCAATGTAGTGGTTCTGACCGGAGCAGGCGACAAAGCCTTCTGCAGCGGGGGAGATATGCACGTAAAAGGTCATGGCGGCTATATCGGCACGGATGGAGTTCCCCGTCTGAATGTGCTGGACGTACAAAAGCAAATCCGGTCACTGCCTAAACCGGTCATCGCCATGGTAAACGGTTACGCCATCGGCGGCGGTCATGTGCTGCATGTGGTATGCGATCTGACCATTGCCTCAGAGAATGCCATTTTCGGACAGACAGGTCCCAAGGTAGGCAGCTTCGACGCCGGATTCGGCTCTTCCTATCTGGCACGCATCGTAGGGCAGAAGAAAGCCCGTGAAATATGGTTCCTTTGCCGTCAATACTCCGCACAGGAAGCACTGGAAATGGGATTGGTCAATACAGTCGTTCCTTTCTACCGCCTGGAAGACGAAACCGTGGCATGGGCAGAAAAGATGATGGAGCACAGCCCGCTCGCTCTTCGTATGATCAAAGCCGGACTGAATGCCGAACTGGACGGACAAGCCGGCATACAAGAACTTGCCGGAGATGCCACCATGCTGTATTACATGACAGAGGAAGCACAGGAAGGAGGAAAGGCATTTTTGGAAAAACGCAAGCCACGGTTCCAGGATTATCCGAAGTTCCCATAATCAGTGGTTCATTTTTCCGGTGGAGGACAACCCAATAGTCCTCCTTGCTTCCCATTAACCACTAATCACTAATAAGAATGTTCCAAACCCGAATTATAAAAAAACAATTACACTTCAAGCAACCGGCAGGTACTTCCAGAGGAGTATATACCACCCGGAATGTATGGTACATCCTCCTCACCGACACCGGCAGCCGCCACTATGGCGTGGGTGAATGTGCCCCTCTCCCTGCCCTGAGTTGTGACGATATCCCCTCATACGACGAGGTGTTGGCCACTGCCTGCAAGAACCTGGAAAAGAACGGGGAAATAGACCGGGAAGCCTTGCTTCCCTATCCGTCCATCCTGTTCGGAATGGAAACCGCCCTGCTGCATTTCCGGGCACGCAGCCTGCAATTCTGGCACACCCCGTTCAGCAAAGGCAAAGAGGGCATCCCCATCAACGGACTCATCTGGATGGGAAACTTTGACGAGATGTACCGGCGCATCGGGGAAAAGATGCAGCAAGGCTTCCGCTGCATCAAACTCAAAATAGGCGCCATCGACTTTGAAAAGGAACTGGAGCTGCTGGCGCACATCCGCCGGCATTTCACCCCAGCCCAAATCGAACTGCGTGTAGATGCCAACGGTGCTTTCTCTCCTGCCGATGCCCTCGAAAAGTTACATCGTCTTTCCGAATTCCAGCTCCATTCCATCGAACAGCCCATCCGTGCGGGGCAATGGAATGAAATGGCCCGGCTCTGTGCCGCCACCCCCTTTCCCATTGCACTGGATGAAGAGCTGATAGGCATCAACCGGCGCGACCGGAAAATAGAATTGCTGGAAACCATCCGTCCTCAGTACATTATCCTGAAACCTTCTCTGCACGGAGGAATCAGCGGCTCCGAAGAATGGATGGAACTGGCGGCTGAAAGAGGCATCGGCTCATGGGTCACTTCCGCTCTGGAGTCCAATATCGGACTGAATGCCATCGCACAATGGTGTGCCACCTTGCAGCCCGCCCTCCCCCAAGGACTAGGTACCGGCTTGCTGTTTACCGACAATATAGACTATCCGCTTCACATCGAAGGGGACTGCCTTTGGTTCCACCCCGAAGAACAAGAACCCGACTTACTAAACTGGCTGAAACAATGACAAAATTCTGCACCAATAGAAACAAACAGACCATTCTGATAGAAAGCATCCCCTACTCCAACTGGGAAATTGAAATGGTAAGAATGAATATCCCTGCCGACAACCGAAGCTTCCGGCAGGAACTTTTCTCCTTTCTTTCCGAATGGTTTGACCCGGCAGACACCCTGCCGGTACATACTTCAGGCTCCACCGGCAAACCCAAGGAACTGTATGTAGAAAAAGAACGCATGATGGAAAGCGCCTGCCTCACCTGTTCCTTCCTCGGACTGCAAAAAGAAGATTCCGCCCTGCTTTGTATGCCCTTGCAATACATTGCCGGAAAAATGGTGGTAATACGTGCCTTGGTAGCGGGACTGGACTTGCTGCCTGTCACCCCCTCCGGACATCCTTTAAAAGACCTGACAAAAGCACCCGTCTTTGCCGCCATGATCCCCATGCAAGTCTATAACTCACTGCAAGTTCCCGAAGAGAAAGCGATATTGCAACAAATCAGACACCTCATTATCGGAGGCGGTCCTATCGACTCCCAACTGAACGCTGCGTTAAAAGATTTCCCCCATGCCGTATGGTCTACCTACGGCATGACCGAAACCTTGTCACACATTGCCCTACGCAGACTGAACGGTCCTGAAGCTTCAGACTGGTACACCCCTTTCGAGAGCATACAGATCCGTCTGAGTAAAGAAAACACCTTGGTGATATACGCTCCCGAAATTTGCGAAAAAGAACTGGTGACCAATGACATAGCCGAGATAAACGGACAGAACCAATTCCGCATTCTAGGCAGAAAAGACAACACGATCAATACAGGAGGAGTAAAAGTGCAGATAGAACAAGTAGAGGCCGCATTGAAAGAACACCTGTCCGTTCCTTTCCTGATCACCTCCGCCCCCGACGAAAAATTCGGAGAAATCATTGTACTGCTTGCCGAAGGACAACTGCCCGACGACATAGAACAGACCTGCACACATCAATTACCTCCCTACTGGCGTCCCAAACGTTTTGTTCCGGTATTCAAACTTCCCCTGACAGAAACCGGGAAACCCGACCGTGCCATAGCCAAATTACTGGCGCAAAAATAACTCCGATCCATTCATAAAGGGTGAATTCAAAAACCAATCAAACGGTCTTTTTGAATTCACCCTTCTTTCTGTAAAAAAGAATAATTTTCCGTGTTCTCCTACAACTTACGGAAAGCTCAAATTGTTTTCCTATCAGTATATTAAAAAAATCAAATACACGTAGTTTTTTTCCGTTTTATTTTCCCTTATGTCCACTACTCCCGGTGGAATGTATCATTAAATTCTAATTTTGTGAAGCTAGATTTGATACAAAGTATGTTATATAATAACCCAAAACCACAGGATACCAAAGAAGGACTGTCCGACCAAGATTTCAGTATTTATATGGATGCGCACACAGTGCCTTTCAGCAAATACCCCTCTTATATGCCGGCAGGAGTTTTGGGTATATGTACCGAAGGAAATGCCGAGATCCAGGTTGGCCTCCGGAAATATGTTATTTGCGCAAACGACATTCTTATTTTCATGCCGGGATTCCTGGTTTCATTTATAAAATCCAGCCCGACTTTCACCATCGACTATTGTACTTTTTCAAATGTCCTTTTTTATGACGTGATCAATGGAAGTATCAAACGTTTTCCGACCGGTTTTCATACCTACACCCAGACCCACTGCGTCTATTCGCTATCCCAAGAGAAAGCGGAACAGTTCTCCATCTATTTCCGGTTATTATACAACAGAGCCACTTCGCCAACTTATTTATTTACAAAAGAATCTATTACCAATCTGCTGAAATTACCTTTTCTGGAACTTTATGCAGACTATTACAGCACGGTAAAAGAACATAAAGTCACCACCTTGCATAAAGAAGAAATCGGATACTTTTTTCTGGATTTGCTGTTAAAGCATTACAAAGAAAACAAAGAAGTGGCGTTCTATGCCGAAAAGTTGCATGTTTCCTCCAAATACCTGACTGAAGCCTTGACCCTGGTAAGCGGAAAATCCCCCAAAGAATGGATTATACATTATACCCTGCAAGAGATTTACGCACTATTGGAGAATCCATCCATCAGCATACAGGAAATCGTTCAAAGAACCCGGTTTGCCAATCTTGCCACCTTAAGACGTTTCTTCAAGCGACATACCGGAACATCCCTGTTGCAATACCGGAAACAGGACTTATACAAAAATAATCAATAGGTACCTCAATAAAAAAATCAGCCCGTTCCACACATTCTTCCGGAACGGGCTGATCCCTCTATCTACCAAAACTTGTTGTTTTCCTTACTATACTCAAATCCGGCCGCCTTCAGTTTTTTCACCAACAGCTCCTTGTCTACATTCATATCATCACAAAGCTCGTCCAGCGAATGATAGCAGTCACGAAGTTTCATATTCACCATGCTGAAAAGCATCATCGGGTCATCAGGTAATTCCATATCAATATCTCCTTTTTAAAAATCGGATGCAAAGTTACAAAACTTTTCATAATGATACGTATTCCATCGCCAAATATCGGTTTGACAAAAAGTTATCCCCTGCTTTTTATCCTATCAGTCCGTCAGCTTCACCGTTTCCATCTTCCCCGGAACCAAAGTAAGACGCGCCGTTCCATCCCTGTCTATCTCCACTTCCATATACCGGGCCCGGATAATGATCCTTCCGTCTACAGCCAGTACCCCCCACTGGCAGGAGCTGTCCTGATAGGCGCAATAACCACCCACCGGATGCAATATCCTCCGATAGACAGGTGGAATCAAAATCCGCTCCGCTGTCCTCAGCCCCCATTTCACTCCTATTTGAAAAGGTACGGCCTCCACACTCCTGCTGATTATACGTTTCCGTTCATACTCGCACTTCTCCTCACGCAAGCGTTTCTCCACACGCTCGTCCGCCTGTCTTCGGAGCAATGCCACCGCCTCATCAAAATCCTCACTCCGGTCCGACGGACGGTTACAGGCCACATAACGCTTTCCATGCCCTTTCTCCACATGATAATACCGTCCCTCCTCATCCATCACCACAATACTTTGATCCGGCAACCGTCCGCTCAGGTAATAAGCACGCTCCTCATCCCCCTCCAACAGACAAACCTGCGGTTCACAACAAAAGCCTCCATCTTCCATGCGGCGGCATCGGGAAGGCACTCTGCCATCGTACATCTTCACATAAAACCCCATCCACACGATGGACGAAAAAGGCAACCCGCATGTATTGGCATACACCTGCCTTGTCCTGCTGTAATAAGTACGGTTCACCTGTAACAATTCTATGCTCCCGTATCTGAGGACACGCGGGCGGACAGAATAACACTGGCCGTTCCGTAAATCCACATAAGACACCGAATTCCCGGCATGACGGACTTGCAACAAATCATCTTTCAGAAACCTCACCTCACGGCAATGCCCCGGTTCGACCACCAAAGCCCCCGTATCATCCAGTACCCGGACACACCCGTTCCGAAGCCTCCCCACGGCAAAACGTCCTTTGATACTCAAAATCTCTTTAAACGAAGCGTCCGGCAGCATCTCATCTCCCTTTTCCAATCCCCAAAGACCTGTTTCCTTATCTACAAATGCCCTCAGCCTGCATGACAGTGACTGCTCCTTCTCATCCGGCAAAACCTGCTCTCTGATGGAAGAAAGCAAACGCCCGTGCTCCATAACCACCACCAAGTCCCCACCGGCTTCAGCCGGCCTTTCCACCACCGGAAAAGCGGTAACGGAAGCATCACAGTTCATCCGTCCGGGCAAACTCCCCTTTCCCGCCATCCGTCCCCGGAACATAGCATCCCAGTTCCATCGCTGTGTAGGAAGCCCGAAAATGCGGTACAGCCCCACATTGTCTATCAGCATACACGCCTCCTTGCCCTCCGATCTCCGCAATCCGCGCCCTACCTGCTGCAAATATTTAGCCAGTGACAAAGTAGGACGGGCCAGTTGTACAAACTCCACATCGGGACAGTCGAACCCCTCGCTGAATACATCCACATTTACCAGCACCTCGATTTTTCCATGTCTGAACTCCTCCACCATCCGCTTACGCTCCATAGCAGGAGTCTTGCTGTCCACAGCCACCGCATTCACTCCCCGCCTGCTGTAATACTCCGCTATCCGCCGGGCATGTTCAATGCTGATGGCATACACCATCCCCTTCTTGCCGGAAGCAAACTGCCTGACACTGCGGTACAGGCGCTCGATACCGGGACGCCTGTTCAGTACCGCATCCATCTCTTTCACCTGATAATCCCCATCGGCCCCCCGTTTCTCCAGACCGTCAATGAGCCGCTGCTCCTCGCTGCCGGGACGGATGGATACATAATCGAACACAGACAACACGCCTTTTTCAATAAACTCGGCAATACTCCACGAAGTAACCAGTACCTCGAACAGTTCCGTGAACCCCCTACGGTTCAGGCGGCAAGGTGTGGCAGTCACACCCAGTTTCTTTGCGGCAGGATAACGCTTCCACATCTCCGTGTAAGAAGCGGCCAAGGCATGATGAGCCTCGTCTATCACAATCAGTCCCGGAGCATCACCCGCCTCATTCCAGTGCCGGGACAGCCATTGGACAGCCATCACCCTGACCGGAGTATCCTCCCTCCGGATACCATATTTAGCCAGCGTTTCCTCCATTTGCGCCACCAGTTCCCTACGATGGGCAATAAGCCATACCCCGCTGCCGGCAGAAGACACGAACTCACTGACCACAGATGCCAGCAAATGTGTCTTGCCCGTACCGGTAGGCATCTGCACCATCACACTCCGGTGAGCTTTCCACGCTTCCATCAGACGTGTTTTCATCTCTATCTGATAATCCCGCAACATAAATAATTTGCCGATTTGCTAACGTGCCAATGGAGTAAGAGGATAACTGAAAAAATTATTTACTAGCCAGCATATTATTAATCTGCGCCCGTATATTGGCTATCGTACCGCCCGACACAAGCCGTTTGGCAAAAGGTAGCAACGACTTGATGAAAGCCGCTTTCACCACCGTGTGTTTGTCTACATTCCTACAGTTCTCATCGGCCAGCATCTTTCCTACCACCACCGCCAGTTCGCGTGCCGTGGTACACTCTCCCAAAAGTATCTTGTAAGCCCTCATCACCTTTATATCGGGTATATAGACCGATACGTAAAATTCATCATCCGACAGTTCCGCCGGCTCCTGTGCCGGCTTCTCATCCGTCACACTTTCTGTACTCTCCGTTTTCTCAGAACCTTCCGGTTGGTCGGCGGCCTCATCACCCCGGTCGCCATAAAAGTTCTGAATGGCGGAAGACGCCACAGGGGCAATCAGATTGTTTCCGCCATAAATATTTATCATCATATCAGGTTTTTCATTCATATACTATTTCTTTTCTCTATTCTTTAATTATTATCAACAGATCGTTAATCAAAATCCATATTTTATCAATATATAATCAATAGCATGCACCAATAGTAAACAGATAGTAAACGGTTATGAACCGATTTCCATACGTCATTCCCTACCCGTATATTTGTGCAGATAAATCAAAATCAATTTCTTTTATGAAAGAATACATCATGTCATTTTTCAATGCACCCGTCACCAATAAAATACCCACATGTATATGCAGTGTGGCAGGGCTTCATACCTACATCAGCACCAATCCGCAACTGGAAGAACTGACGCGTAAAGTCAGAACCGGACTCGGAGACAAGCAAGTGTTCCGAAAGAATAAACAGACCCTTTTACCGTATGTCACTCCGGCAGGTATCTTCTCTTACTGCAAAGAGCAATGCATGCAAGTTCCTTCGGGCCTCTTTGTCATAGATATTGACGAACTGGCTTCCACCGAAGAAGCGGTGTTTGCCAGTTTCACCGGCTCCGTATCCGCACATTTGCGCCCATAGGCGGGAAGTGGATACGGAGTACGCCTGCGTGGATTGCCGGT
>ENA-OPJP01000682-OPJP01000682.1-human-gut-metagenome-genome-assembly--contig:-NODE-682-length-9312-cov-11.562277_pt1 | contig 9312 bp, 8 predicted proteins | sample MGYA00241417_ERZ501664 | MGnify/ENA primary metagenome ERZ501664 (study PRJEB25962, sample SAMEA2042200) | human gut metagenome | biome: human gut; feature: human-associated habitat; material: faeces...
TAAATAATATATTATTTATTATATACTATAGTAGAACTTTTTTTCTTTCAAAACCCTTAATGACACTAATGACAAATGACACTAATGACACCACATTAAGTGTTTTTCTACACTACCAGAAAGTTCGTGTTAAAGTTTGTAATCATCCCTTTACTCTGAATTTTTTATATTACATTTGCGTCCACTTATACCTTTTTCCAACCGTCCCTGCTGTCAAGACAATAGAGCTGTTTGCTAATCGAAATAAGTAAGAGAGAGTCAAAATAATAACTATACAAACCGAAATTTATGATTTTCGAGATTACAGGAATTCGTTTCCAAATGAAAGGCGCAACCAAAGATGAGCAAACAACCAAAGCCGAACAGTTCATCGATTCGCTGACTTTCCCTTGTCAGGTCATGCTGATGAGAGAAATGGACAATATCTACAGTTCGCATGCCATTGCTGTTTACCACGAATGCAGGAAGGTGGGGTATGTTTCAGAAAACAACACCATGGATTTGCTTGAGGCTTGTAGCTTTGGACAACTCAGCAGTCCACTGGAGGCGCAGGTAACAGGCATTGCAGGTCATATTTCACTGACTGGGCATGTAGATGTCCCTGATGGTGCATCATCCGAAAAGAACAGGGCGAGAGTCCTGGACTCCTCTCCCTTTCATATCACCATCCCATTTGTGGAGGAAGACCATCAGCTGGAATTATTGGCACACATGATACTGAAAAAGAAATACAATTCTGAGAATATCAAAAAGTTTATCCAGCGATTGGGGAAATTCACACAGATGCATGCGGTTTCTGTATGTGACTGCGATTGTAGTTATCTTGGAAAAATACTCTACAAAGTAAAAGAGATAATAGCAGAGAATCCATCACTGCCCCGCTTCACCCTGCTGCGCCTGAAGGTGTACGAGAAACGCCTGCAGGAACTGGTATCTCAGGTACACAGCGTCGGCGAGATGCTGCAATTCTTCGAGGACAGGCTTGCGAGGCTCAGAAACTTTTATTCGACGGGCATTAAAAGTTTCTACAAGCTCTATGATGAGTTCTACTTCAAGGTGCCACTCTCCCTTGCTTCCGAAAAACTGGTAAGAGCAGAGCTGGAAAGGCTGAAGGAATGGCTGAACAATTTGCCGAATGGCATATTCGGAGCGCAAGATGTAGACAAGGAGTTTGTTGTCGCGAAACTGCGCTACTTGCATCTGAGCCGGCAGGAAATGTATGAGGTAATGGCGACAATCCTGTTGGTGGAGAGATTGCAGCAGCAGTTGGATATAATCGTGCAGCAGAAGAAAGAAGCTGAGAGCCAAAAAGGCAAACATTCCATCCCTGTTCCTGAGCATTTTGCCAAGATTGTGCAGCAAGTTCTGAAGCCACAGTTTACGCTGAGCGACCAGACAGTACTCAACACTCAGTCGCAATTTCTGAAGGCAGCAAAGGTTATCAAGCAGTCGAGCAACGTACAGGTGGCAATGCTCATGGCTATCGGAATGGAACTTGGAGCTGTACTCCCTGGCACCAAATGCACCGACTTTATCCGCGCCATGGTAAGCATCGGAGCACTGCCCTATACAGACAGCAAAGCTATCATCAACATGGCATCAGGTGTAACCAAAAAGATTTTTGGCTTTTCTAAAGATGGCAGAAATTATCCACCTCTTCCTGCATTCCACAGTAGATGGAAGAAGGCAGATCAGAAAGTAGGCAATCTGATTTTTGAAGAAATGACAAAGAAATAGCCTTCCTGAAATTTTCTAAAAGTGGGTAAAATTGAGATACGGCAACAATCATCCTTGCAAGATGTTTGTTGCCGTTTTTACGTTATTTAGAAGATTCTTGTTTCCTTTTGTTTCCTTTTGTTTCCTGCAAAAGTTTCCTGTTGTTTCCTTTTGTTTCCTCTTGTTTCCTTTTTCCCCTTTTTCACCCCTTCAAAAACGCCCTTTTTCTTGATTCCCCATTTTCCTTGTACTAACTTTGCATCAGCTTCGGCAAGGTTGGGCTACTAACTAACGAACCTCAAAGGAAGGTGAAGCCTTGCATTCAAACTTATGAACATTTATTTTTCTTTCCGCATTTGGAAGTACAGTTTCAACGTGAGTTTCAACCTCTCTTTCAGTAAGAGTAATTAAGTAATTTATTTAACAAACAAAATTATGGAAACAAAAATCATGAGAGTGATACAGCAGGGCGATGTCCTGACTGTGCAGAGCCCTAAAAGCGAGGGAGGAATGCTCAAAAAGCGCAACATCATCCTACGTGAGATGGGCGGGAAATACGAAAACACCTACGCAGCGGTCATGCTCGGAACTACAGCAGAACTGAGTTTCGGCAATCACGAGCTTGTTGTAGCTTCTCTCCGCTTCCAGGTTCGGGAGTATAACGGACAGATGTATCAGGACATCGTGGTCGCTGACATCGACAGCGTGAAAAAGTAAACAAATCATTTATTAATCTGAGTTGAAAGGTGGCGTAAGAAATGTCTCGGGACAATTTGCGCAAACTAAAACTTACACACTTCTTTCGCTCATCTAAACAACAACAGATTATGAAAAAGAATAACAATATTCAGAACAATATTCAAAGTGAGAATATAGTCAATGGCAGTCAGCACATCCAGTTGGGAGGCACAGCCACATACAACAACAGCAACACATTCTTCTTTGCTCCAGACAACAATGTACGTGGACGTGTTGACAGCTTTCGCCGCCGTGGAATCGCCCAGCAGTTGACTGACGGCACATTCGATTTCGTGGCTTTACCAAAGCCCAAATCCATGTCAACACTCATAAGAAAACTTCCTCACGGCAGGGTTTCCCGAACCGCAGATGGTGCTATACAGCTGACACTCAAGGTGTATTGCGATGAGGGAGTGAATATCGGAGAGGCACTTGCAGACGAAGCTGCAGAAGCAAGTGAAGCTGTGGTAGATTATCAACTCAAACGCTAAAGAGGAGGCTGACACATGAGTATACACGTCATTTATTATGAGGGTGGGGCAAAGAAAATGCGCCCCATTCTCACAGAGGAAGAATACAGGCAACTTCGTGACAGCGAACACAACAAAAAAGCTGACAAAAAGCACATGGTTCAAATGAACTACAGCTGTCTGCCCAACGAGGACGGAAAGCTGAGAGGAAGCAAGCGCATCAGCAAGAGTGTGGGTATGGATATAGACTTTTGTCCCGACGATGCCGACTATGAGAAGAAAATGGCAGATGTGCCAGAACTTATCCTCAGCAAGAAAAAGGACTTGGGGTTGCTGATGTTGGAACGTTCAGCCAACAAGGGCTATCACATCGCTTTCCGCCGTAAGCCAAATTTATCACAAGAGGACAACTTGAAATGGGCTGCAAAATTGTTGGGCGTAGAATATGACAAAGGAGCAAAAGACATCACAAGAGTTTTCTACACACCACCAACTGACAGGTTGCTCTACTTCGACAAAGAACTTTTGGACAACACGGAATGCAAGATACAGATACAAGAAAGCGAAATATCGAAAGGTGATTCTTGCAACACACAAAAAGAGCAGAAAGCAGAGGATGAAGCAGCCGAAAAAACTTCAAAAAAATCAAACAACAGTACTCTTGAATACTGTGGAATTCCCTATTCTGACATCATCCGCAAATGGTGGCAGATGTATAACGACGGACATGAGCCTATTCAGTCAAATCGTAACACACTGACCTTTGAACTGGCAGTCAATCTTCGCCACATTTGCGGCTTTGACCGAGTGCTGCTCGACAAGGTAATTCCTTGCTATGATGGTTTTTCGGAGGCCGAAAAGTTGTCTTGCATTGACTCAGCCCTTGCTGAAAAACGTGCAAGAATGCCCAAAAGGCTTAAGGATGTGCTGGCTGTGCTGAAATCAGAAAGACAAAAAGGTGGGATGTTGAGCGAAGAGGAAAGTAAAACTTTAGATTTCGCTTTGGATGAAGTTTGCGAGCAGGACGATTTGTACTATTATAACTCACTCCCCTCTCTGCCTCAGGGCGTTCGTGATTCTATCAACGCCGTAGGTCCAGTACTCGCCATGCCTGCCATCATTGCTATTTGCCCTGCCATCGGAAGCCTTGCCACAGGTGTCAAAATCTCGGTGCACGGCAGATACAATTCGCTCAACCTTATCTCTTATATTGCCGGTGACTTTGCATCAGGAAAAGGAAGCATTGACCCGCTAATAGATGCGTGGATGGGTGAAGTAAAAGACATGGACAAAGTATATTTGGAGAAAGAAGAAGATTGGCGGACAAAAAAGCGAGCTGCCCAAAACAAGAAAGAACAACCCGAGGAAGTGAAATATCCTGTTCGCTGTCTGACTCTGAACAACACAGTTGCCAACTTGGCAAACCGACTGGCTAACACGGGTGGAAAGCACGCATTTTCTTTTACGCCTGAGGCTGACACTGTAGCGCAGAAGTGGCGCACTGCCATGAGCGATTTTTCTGTCATGCTTCGCCAAGCTTATGATGGAACCTGCTACGACCGAGAGGCAAAAAGTGCGGATGCAGTGAATGTTCATATCGACCGATTGTTGTGGAACGTTACAATGTGCGGCACTCCCGATGCTCTTTACAGAGTAGTAAACAACTACACCGATGGCTTTCAGAGCCGCATCGCAGTAGGCCGAACTCCCGACAACACGTTTGCTGCTTTGTCCGAAAACCTGTATGTGCTGACCGACGTTCAGCGTGATCAAATATTCCAGATAGCTCATCTGCTACCATTAATGGAAGGCGAGGTAGTATTGACAAAGTTGGAAAAGAAAGGCCGTGAATGGTTGGAAGAGATTCGTATTGAAACGATGAAAAATGATGACAAGACCAAAGCTCGTCAGCGCTTCCGTATTTGTCCCACAACCATGCGAATGATGACTTGCATTATGCTCTGCAAGGTAGCAGAACAGCTCATCAAGGCGCATGGACTGGCAGGTGCAGAAAAACGCCTCAAGGAGAACCCTGGACTCTGGAAAGAGATGATAGAGAAAACCCAGACACCATCAATGCTGGCTGTATTTGATGCCTTGGCTAACTATCAGATGGAGAACGCCTTGTATTTCTTCCGTGAACGTATCGAGGCGGCTTTCTCGTCGCGAGAGTATGCAGGAAAGGTTGAATACACTCGACTACGCCGAGGGAAAAACGATTCTATTTTCGAGCGATTGGATACAATATTCACATCGGATCAAGCCATGCAACAATGCTTTGCAATCAAAGGTAGCAGCGCATCAACTTCAACTCTGAAACAGATGTTGAAAAATTGGAAAAATCAAGGACTTATCATCCAGTTGCCTGATAATCGCTTTCAGAAAATTGGCTCAATGGTGTGAAAGAACACTTATTCGGTGTCATTAGTGTCATTTGTCATTAAGGATTTAAGTAATTTTCGGAAGCTGTTCATCAACTTCTGATAATTGCAATCCAATACCAATCATATATTAAAATCATAGAATATGGAAATAATACTTATCAGATATTGCTACAGCCGATGGGGTGTTATGGGTGCCCTATATGTTGACGGATTATGTATTTGTCATACGTGCGAACATCCTGACAGACACCTGTCAGTAGGAAAATACGATGTCAAGAAGGAAAGGGAAAGACTCAGAATTGTCGGCAGTCCCCAGGGAGGATATCACTGCTTGCCTGTTTTTCGCCCAGGCAATGGGCCATTTGTCTACAGGGACGGCAGCATTATCGTTGGGAAATACCGGGCATCAGGATTGCTCATTCATTCGCAAGACTCATATACTGCACTCTTTAAACGTATTTTGTGGTTTCATAACAAAAAAGAATCCATCACATTAACCATTAAAGACAGAAAGAAAAATGTATATGAAATATTGTAATCAACCCGAAAGCGAAACAGTATTCAGCAAACTTCTGTTCCTGCTTTTTCTCGTACTTCTGCTGCTCCTCCTGAGCAGTTGCAAGACAACCAGCAACACTACTGCCATCGTGCCTGTGCATTCCGCTACGCACGACACGCTTTGGCTCAGCAAGGTGAAATACGACTCGGTCTATATCGACCGATGGCAGCGCATCGAGCGCAAGGCAGACACGGTGTTTTGCGACAGAGTGAAAACAGAGTTTCGTTACCGCCTCCTCAGAGACACAGTCTATAAGACTCGAACCGATACAATCCCTGTTGTCAAGCAAGTGCCTGTAATTCGTAAGGAGCGTTACACACCGCCTTTCACCAAGTTCCTCGGCATCATCGCATTAGGAGCAAGTGTTATTGTTTTGCTGGGGAAGAAGTTAAGGAGTTAAAGAGTTAAAGGAGTTAAGGAGTTAAAGGAGTTAAGGAGTTAAGACAATAGCTTTTGTGGACTTGAAATTAAACATCAAACACTAAATATTTCCTCAAGACATTTGTCTTAACTCCTCAGCGACCGAAGGGAGCGATAACTCCTTAACTCCCTTAACTCCTGAAAAAAGATAACATTCGAAAATAAAATACATAAACTAAAAATAAATATGGCTAAAGAACTAAAGAATTTGACCAAGCGTGCCGAGAACTACAGCCAGTGGTATAACGACTTGGTAATGAAAGCCGACCTCGCTGAACTGTCTCCAGTACGCGGTTGTATGATCATCAAACCATACGGCTACGCCATCTGGGAGAAGATGCAGCAAGAGCTCGACAAGATGTTTAAGAAGACAGGTGTACAAAACGCATATTTCCCTATGCTCATCCCCAAGAGTTTCTTCTCGCGTGAGGCTGAGCACGTGGCAGGCTTCGCCAAGGAGTGCGCCGTGGTGACCCACTATCGTCTCAAGGCTTCGGAAGACGGCAAGAGCGTTGACGTCGACCCAGCAGCCAAGCTCGACGAAGAGCTGATCATCCGTCCTACTTCCGAGACCATCATCTGGAACACCTACAAGAACTGGATCCATTCATGGCGCGACCTCCCTATCCTTTGCAACCAGTGGTGCAACGTGATGCGCTGGGAGATGCGTACCCGTCCTTTCCTCCGCACCTCAGAGTTCCTCTGGCAGGAAGGCCACACTGCCCACGCCACGAAGGAAGAGGCCGAGGCCAAGGCTCAGGAGATGCTGAAGGTCTACGCCGACTTCGCCGAGAACTACATGGGCGTCCCTGTTCTCCAGGGTGTGAAGAGCGAGACCGAGCGCTTCGCCGGTGCCCTCAACACTTACACCATCGAGGCGATGATGCAGGACGGCAAGGCCCTTCAGAGCGGTACTTCCCACTTCCTGGGTCAGAACTTCGCCAAGAGTTTCGACGTCACCTATCTTAATAAGGAGAACAAGCCCGAGTACGTATGGGCTACTTCATGGGGCGTCTCTACCCGTCTGATGGGTGCGCTCATCATGGTCCACAGCGACGACAACGGTCTCGTACTGCCTCCAAAGCTGGCTCCTGTCCAGGTGGTCATCATTCCTATCAACAAGGGCGATGAGCAGTTGCAGCAGATCACAGCCAAGCTGCAGCCCGTCATCGACCAGCTGCGCGAGTTGGGCATCAGCGTGAAGTACGACGACTCCGACAACAAGCGTCCTGGCTTCAAGTTTGCCGACTACGAGCTCAAGGGTGTTCCTGTACGCCTCGTCATGGGTGGTCGCGACCTCGAGAACAACACCATCGAGATCATGCGTCGTGACACCTTGGAGAAAGAGTCTGTCAGCTTCGACGGTATCGTGGAGCGCGTGAAGGAAATGCTCGACGACATTCAGCACAACATCTTCGAGAAAGCACGCAGCTATCGCGACGCTCATGTCTACGAGTGCGACAACTACGAGGAGTTCAAGGAGCGTGTCAAGGACGGCGGCTTCTTCCTCTGCCATTGGGACGGTACTGCCGAGACCGAGGCTAAGATCAAGGAGGAGACTCAGGCCACTATCCGTTGCGTGCCTTTCGCCTACGAGCAGACTCCTGGTGTCGACATGGTAAGCGGCAAGCCTGCCGTGGCTCGAGTCATCATCGCAAGAAGCTATTAAGACACATGTCTCAGAAGATAAGAAGATTTCTCAGGAGTTAAGGAGTTTTTTGGTCTTCAGGAGTTAAAGGAGTTAAGACAACAGTTTTTGTGGGCTTGAAATTAAACATTAATCATTGCCCTCATGGCCGTTGTCTTAACTTCTCAGCGACCGAAGGGAGCGATAACTCCTTAACTCCTTTAACTCCTCAAAAAAAAACTCCTCAAAACAGGATTTTTTATCAAAAAAGCTTATGAATATTGTTATCATGGATGGCTACGCCTCAAATCCAGGCGACCTCAACTGGGATGCACTCAAGCAACTGGGTGATGTGACTGTCTACCCCCGCACATCCGATGCCGAAAAAGTGGAACGTGCCAAAGACGCCGACATCATCCTCATCAACAAAGTACAGATGGATGCTGAGACCATCGCAAAACTGCCCCGACTCAAATACATCGGCGTACAGGCCACAGGCTTCAACGTGGTCGACATCCAGGCCGCCAAAGAACGCGGCATTGTCGTAACCAACATTCCTGCCTACAGCACCGACAGCGTGGCGCAGATGACCTTCGCCCTCATCCTCGCCATTACCAACCGTGTGGAACATTACACGCAGGAAAACCGCAACGACCGTTGGGCCTACAACAAAGACTTCTGCTACTGGGACACTCCCCTCATGGAACTGGCAGGCAAGAAGATGGGCATCATGGGATTGAGTAACATTGGTATAAAGGTGGCCACCATCGCACGCGACATGGGAATGGACGTATGCGCCTGCACCAGCAAGAACGCCACCGACCTGCCCGAATGGATCACCAAGGTAAGCCGTGACGGACTGCTGGCTACTTCCGACATTCTCTCGCTCCACTGCCCTCTCAACGACGACACTTATCATCTCATCAACGACGAGAACATCAAGAAGATGAAGCCATCTGCCATCCTCATCAATACCGGCCGCGGTCCGCTGGTCGACGAGGAAGCTGTGGCAAAGGCGCTTCACGAGGGAAGACTTGCCGCCTATGGTGCCGACGTGATGAGTCAGGAGCCACCCCGTCAGGACAATCCCCTGTTCCGTGAGCCCAACGCCTTCATCACTCCCCACTTCGCATGGGCAACGCTCGAAGCCCGCACCCGTCTCAACAAGCAAGTGGCTGCCAACGTCAAGGCATTCATCGAAGGACACCCCATCAACGTGGTGAACAAATAAGACTCAGGAGGAATAGGCTTCAACTGCTTACGAAGCTGCTTTCATTGCTCTACGAAATAGGCTTCATTGACTATCGAAGCCGCTTTCATTTAGAGCCTTTACTATTCAAAAGTGTGGTTTAACGATTTTAGTTGACCACTTTAAGCTTTATTTATACTACGAGTTGA
>ENA-OPJP01000700-OPJP01000700.1-human-gut-metagenome-genome-assembly--contig:-NODE-700-length-9125-cov-2.554686_pt1 | contig 9125 bp, 13 predicted proteins | sample MGYA00241417_ERZ501664 | MGnify/ENA primary metagenome ERZ501664 (study PRJEB25962, sample SAMEA2042200) | human gut metagenome | biome: human gut; feature: human-associated habitat; material: faeces...
ATATTTTTTGGTTTCCACTCCATAAAGTTCAGCCAAGTCTCTATCTATCATGATTTGGCTTCCACGAATTGAGATGATTCGACTTTCTACAGGAGTGGCGTCTACGACCTCACTACTGTGTAACCGGTCGCAATTTGCGACCAATTCGCCCTTATCCGGATGTTCTATATTGTCTGCCATATCGCCTTCCTTATTCCCAAGGTCGCAATATGTGACCTCAAACATAATGTTATTTCTTTCCACGTACAAAGATAGTGATTTTAGTTGTCAAGCCATTATCAAGCAAAGCGAGTCTCTGTGGCGACGGAGACAACAAGTTAAATAACATTAATGCGATAAACCTTCACGAGGTTAATCAGTCAAAGAAGTGGTTTTGGTAGAAACCATGACATCTCTCGTGTCGAATTAACTCCGAAACAATGGCAGACGTGCCGTGTATAAACATTAGAACATGCAGAAGGAGATAATCCGATGAATAAATGTATTTGTTTGATTGAGGACCTATGTGGGACTGGGCACCGGGGGCATTGGCCAAAGGCTGATGGCATGATGCCGCATGACGCATACATCTGCAAACGGGACGAATGGACAACCGAAACCGATAAACATCAAAAGACAAAATATGAAGAAAATGATTATAGCCATAGTTATGGCGCTCTGCTCGCTGGGAATATCCGCCCAGACAGAGAATGGGTTCAAGGAGATTGAGGTACAGGATAGTTTTGTCGTCAATCCATTCACCTACTTTCGGGATGGACTGCTGTTGGCTGCCGGCGACAAGGATGGCTACAACGCCATGACCATCGGCTGGGGCAGCGTGGGCACTATCTGGGGCAGGAGCCTTCCGCTGATGACAGTCTATGTGGCCCCGAAGAGATACACGCATGAATTTATGGAGAAGTCGAAGTATTTCACCGTGATGCAATTCTCTGATGCTGGTATCCTTGAGTATATGGGCAAGCACAGTGGTCGGGACGGCGACAAGGCCAAGGCCTTGGGGCTGCATGTGGCATTTACACAGAACGGAGCGCCCTATTTCAAGGAGGCTGATGCTGTGGTAGAGTGCGAAATCATGTATAGCGCTCCCTTCGAGGTGCAAAATTTCCGCAATGATGTGCCCAGGAAGATGTATGCCAATTTCCCTGCCGGCATACATACCATGTATATGGGACAGGTTGTAGGTATTTGGAAGAAATAACACTATAAAATATAAAACAATGAGAAAAATCTGTTGGAAAATACATCGCTGGTTATCCATACCACTGGGAGCGTTTATGTCGATATTGTGCTTCACCGGGCTCATCCTCCTATTTGGCAAAGAGATAGCCTCGGCCTTTGGCCAGGACTCGCGCCAGATGCCATTCCTGGTGGCTATAAGACAGTTGCACCGCTGGCTGCTGATGGTGCCAGACAATCCCCACGGCGGATTGTCTCTGGGCCGCATCATCACAGCGGTATCGGCGATGGCCATGACCCTCGTTCTCCTTACAGGCGTGGTAATCTGGTGGCCAAAGAACAAGGAGATGCTCAAAAACCGTCTAACGGTGAGCACGAGCAAAGGCTTGCGCCGCTTTGTGCACGATTCCCATGTCACACTGGGCATCTATGCCTTCGTTTTTCTGTTTCTGATGGCCGTCACCGGACCCGTATTCTCTTTCGGGTGGTACAACCAGGGACTGTCGAAACTACTGGGGCAGAAGACGATGGGCAAGGAAATGATGGTGCAGAAAGGCGGCGACCGTGAGGCGGCAACCAAGGCGCTGGCCTGGGACAAGCATGCAGACAAGCAGATGGGAAAACCGACTGAAAGCCAGCAAAATGGCAGTCAGATGAAGGGCGGCCCACACGGAAAGAAATCACACGGTGCCATGCTCTTCAAGTCGCTCCACATGGGCACTTGGGGCGGTTGGTTCTCCAAAATCCTCTATGCTCTCGCAGCCCTCATAGGCGGCTTCCTGCCCATCAGCGGCTATTACCTGTGGTGGAAAAGGAAGCATCGCGCGGCCTAACGACCATCCGGGAAGACAGATGATGCGACAAAACCAAATCCATGGAACTGAAGATGGAGTGGTTTTGTCGCATTCTTCGTTGGGGAAGGTTGGGATGGGACTCACCCTGGCTCCAATTACAACGGATATCACATTTCATACATTTCCCCTGCCCCTTCATACAACCTCTGGGCTGGCGCGCCCGCAGGCAGATGCGTTGTATTATCTTTGTGTCAAAAACTTCGGCTGTCCGAGGAATGTTCGTCTTTGTATCGGGCATACAGGCTGCGGTACGTGGCCTCAAACACGGCCTCAGGCCTGCGGGCATTGGCATCAGACAAAGTGCTGCGCCTTGGCATCGTCCTTATGCCCAAATGGGCGAGCTTGCGCGCTTCAGGAAACATAGAATCAGTAATCTCGCGCAATGTGTCGAATTTTCTGATCACAGCGTAAAGCATTATGGGCCATATGCTGGTAGGCATCAAAGCGCTTTACGTAGCGTTCACCATTATACTCGCGGCTGAATTTGAGAATTTCTTCCTTGTTGAGCAAATTTATTAGCTGACCATACATCGGCTGTCCGCTAAAATGTGTACCTTTGTTCATAGTTACTTGAATTGAAATTTACAACAAGAAACAAAGGTAACTAAAAGGGCTGAATTCCAAGCGAGGAATCCAGCCCTAATTTTTATATGCTCAAAAAAAAGTTTTAGCGGACAGCAATAATTTGTAAACTTCTATTGTTTTCTCCAACCATTTACATATCTTCTCCTGAAGACTTTTGGGCTCTAACACTTTTATCATATTGCCAAAACTCATCAACTTCATATAGAAGTCGTAGGTTGGACGCAATGTTAATTCAAAATCGGCATAATCATCACATGCATAAATTTCTTTTTGCGAGTGATGCAACGGCAATGTGCGCATATAGTGCTGATGATATTTATCTGCCCTTAACACTATTCTCTGAAGCGGAGCAGATTCATCCAATACAATTCCAAAGTATTCTGCAAAATATTCTTTTGCACAAAAATCTTTTGGCAAAACAAAATGAGCATCTGTTAAGTTAACACCTTCTATTCTATCAAGAGAATACAAACGCAAGTAGTTATAGTCTATATTTCTTGCTAACATATACCAACGCTGTGCAGACATTTTCACACAGTACGGTTCAACAAGAAACGTCTTTGCCTCTTGCATCGAAAAAGAACGAAACGTCATCTGTAGAACTACATTTGACTTCATCGCTTCAAGTATTGTTGCAAGAAAGTCTTGGCTTGAAGGAATCTCTTCTGTCAGTATTCTATCATGGATAAATATACTGCTTGATAATGTTTCAGCCGTGCCGTAGGTATCAAGAAGCCATGTACGCAATTCCCCTTCGCTTAAAACTTCGGGATTGGCTATATAATAATGGTATCTGCCATGTTGTTCACAATCAATAACAATGCCGAACATGTCAAGGATACCGCCTTTCCAACGATCAAATGTTTGCCGTGGCAAGTTCTCACCACGGCTAAGGTCTATATTCTGACGCCACTTTTCATTGAGTTCCTTCAATGTTATGCGACCAGAACGATGGATAGTCTTGATAACCCAGATGTATTTTTGAATGAGTGACATAGGCTTAATCCTTCCAAATATTCTCCCAACAATCCTCACATGAAACACCTTTCAACGGATTCACAAAAACTTTATGTCTTTTCGTTTCAGGTTCATCTTCTCCCATAAGCCATTTGACATCTATTCCTGCAGGACTCTTTTCAGATATTTCTTTTTCTCTATACCAATCATACTTGTACCAAACATGTGCAGAATGAAGTAGTTCGATAAACTGACTACGTGAAAGTATAAAGTACCTAAACTTCCATTCCTCATTTACCATATTAACATAAACAAACACATACGGTCCCATTACTTTCTCATTAAGCAAATCGCGCTTAAGACTATCTTCTATTGTAAATCCTGTTGGAATATTCTTTTGTACACTTGTCTTCACCTGAATAAGAGCAGACACTGGCTTCCATGGATAGTTAGGCGTTTCTTTTATTTCGCTATTAAGACAGACAATATCAATCGATTTGTAATTTTTTATTGTACAATTCGCATTGAAGGCATCCCATCCATTTTGCATAAGCATAGACACAACCATATTCTCTCCCACTGCTCCAAGACGTGCTTTTTCAGGTTGTGTCGACCTTGTACTAAGTGTATTATTTGTACTCATTTTGATTATATTATATAGTTATTTTTTCCAATTAAACTCCTCGATTCCAAGTATCTCAAGTCCCAAGTATTTCCATACTTCCTTATCAAAGTTTGGCGTGTATCTTGCCATAGTTCGTAAGACGGATTCTTCCTCTTTATCACGGTAAGTATTGTTGAAGGTCAATGCCTGCTCCCATATAGAAACAGGTTCTTCGCAAGGGTCGAGTTGATAGAATATAGTTCCGATACGCTCAAGATTATAACCTTCATCCTTACACATATCCAACGTCAAACTGTGATTGTCCAAAGGAAAGCCATAGAACCCATCACTAATTAAACCACATGGCGAAGCAAGACATAAAGCTCCCATTTCGTATCCATCCCGTTCTTTTACCAACACAATATCGCCAGTAAACATCCTACTGCCATTGCTGTCATCATAACCAGTGTCTACTCCTGCAAAGATTGAGCGTAATGTGTATCCACGTCCTTCGCAAGGATGCCCGAAGTAGTCTTCTACAATGTCAGGATTATGGTCTTCTTCAAATTCTTCACTCTGTTGCCAAACATACAATCCGCCATCTTCCCAAAAGAAGAATTCACCAAAGTATGCGTACCCGAATCTGTTCTTGTCTATTACATAGCGAATGCGTGGACAAGGAAAATCCTTGTAACTTCCTAAACCTATTTCATCCTTATGCTTGATACAGAGAAAAGACAAGATATCCTCGTTAAGCACTCTCGGAATAGGCCCATAAAAGTGTTTCCTTGATTCTTCCATAATAGTAGTATAATTAATTCAAATGCAAAGATACGCATTAGGTGTCTCAATATACGTTACAGGATAAAATTTTCTTCATCACCTGCTTCCAAGCCGAACGCAGCCCTGGCGAAAGCGGTTCACAGCTGATCATTTCAAGTGTTTGGCGCAGTTCATCAAGCAATTCGGGCCAGTAGCGCATCTGCTCGTAGGCAAGCTTGATGCACTGCGCCCTTATTGCATAGGGCGACTTGGGGTCGGCAAACAGCCAAACATTGTCGTCGACAGCGAAATGGGTAAACGTCCAAAGCGCATTGACAGCCACAAGGCGGTCGTCGTCAAGCATAAGCTGATAAAGCAGTTCCTTTAAACCCTTAAATTAGCAGACTTATAATAAAGAATATCTGACATATGGCAAAGGTAAATATAAAATCTGAGAAAATCACTCCTTTCGGAGGCATTTATTACGCAAACAAGGCTTTTTATGCGCTTTCACTTGACAAAGTCATCAACGTTTGTCTTCCACTTTACCGCCGTATGCGCCAAATGGACAAGGACGGCAAGAAGATGGTGGCTGAATTTGTATACCGGCATGCCGTATGACAAACTTTCTCTCTAACGAATAATCAACCAAATACACACTTTTTCTAACGAAAAAGAGACATTCTGCAAGAGCTTTTAGGGATAATATCCACTAAAGCTACTTACAGATTGTCTCACTACTAACCGGATTGCTTAACGCAACTAAAACTACATTTATTCAGAATATTTCATTCAATCTTCAAAGTCTTAGTCATCCCAAAAATCGCCGCGACCAGTATGTCCGTCACCATTTTCCTCATCAAAGTGAGAAAAGTCATGTTTTGGGGCCATCCCACATCCTATCTGTCCACCTTCGCTTCCACAAAGAAGAGACTCGATTCTAACTTTATACACCTTGGCTTCCGGTTTAATATAACTTTTCATATTTCCTTGGTTTTTTATTTGATAAATTTCTTTCCATTATGAATATACACTCCTTTGACAGGACGTGACACCTTTACTCCCTGAAGGGTATAGAACGATGCGTTGCCGTCTGTACTATTCGGCTTGACTTCTGTTATAGCAGTAGTGCTTCCGCCATCATCTTCGTCATCGAAGACAATAGCCATCTTGGCAAGCGACTGATTGTTCAGGTCCGTCTCATTTCCGAGAAACTGTCCGTTAAAATCGATATACCCGAACTTCGCTCCTACTCCACCGTCTACAACAGTATTTGCCGGAATACTCAGGTAAGCCTTGTTGGCATCGCTTCTACCATTCTGCGTAAGGCGGAAGAAACCGATATAGTCGTCTCCTGTCCCATTCTGCTTGTAATAGTTTGTGGAATGGAAGTTTGCAAGGCCGAAGAAGCGGTGGAGTATTTTTCCATTAGCATCGGTATCAGCATTTCCGAGATTGTTGATAGCCGTGACTGTCGGCTTGAGATAGTTGTTCCATTCTTGACCGGCATACTCGTCTGCCTTTGTCCACACTGCCGTGTAATTATCACCTTCTAACGGCATTTCAGCCGGTGCTTCCCTCAAGGAGAAATTCAGTGTGGCATAGTCTGAGAATGATTCTCCCTTAGGCACTTCCCCTACGAGTACCACTCCCATATTTGCCGGAATGTACTTGAGCTGACGAAGATAAACAGTCCCCATACGCTCTGAAAGTGGGTCTCCTGCATTCTCCGGTTTTTTGTAGCGATATGCCTCATACACTTTCACGTTGTCGTCGACAGGTGCCATTGCCACATTGTTGCTGTATGTACGGATAAACTTCCCTAAACAATATGTGAAAGGCATCTTGATGACTTTTGTTTCTGATATGGTATAGCGAGAGATGTATTTACCATCCTTGTCGAGCTCTGGGTAGAACCTTATCGTCCATATTCCTGCGGGACGGTTCCAGAGGATATCCTTCTGATTAGGAGTTGTGCTTCCGAAGCCCTCCTCTTTCTCTCTCGCCGTTGTACGGAACTGCACGTCGTTCGGATCGCCAGCCATACAAGAGTGATTGCCATCTTCGGCGGCATCATAAGTAGGTCTTGCAAATCCGGTATTGTTTTTAATATTGCTGTCCGTCTCGCCCCAGTTCATGCGTGCGTTATGGTTGGCAACAAACCTGAAATGCGATTTGGCGTATTTTGCATCTACAGTAGATATTGTCAGCGAGAAGCAACGCTCGTTGTCATCATACTTCATGTCTCCTGCGTTAGAAGTATACTGCCAGTCGCCCGTTACTGCATCATAAGTTTCTTCCACGGCATCGCCTATCATAGACATGGTATTTATCAGTAAGTCAGCATCGGCAGCAGTGCCGTTGATTACCTGTATACTGCCCGACAGACCGTAACTGCCCTCTAGCATTGACAAATCGTTGTTTCCTTGGTTAGGATTATACTTTATTCTCTTTATACCGTGCAGCTTAAGGGTGAAAGGTTTCTGGTTAGCCCATACCTTGTCACGATACTCGCTGGTAGAATTGTAGTCAACACCTCCGTTGCCGAGGAAGAATAGTTTATCGTGAGTTCCGGAATTGTTGTTTACGCTCCCTGTGGCATGAATATCTGGCGTTGCCGTTATAGCCTGAGCAAGTATCCCTTGAGTGAATACGTCATTCACAATATAATCGATTGCCCAATAGCTGTTGGAACCATCAAAATAGAGCGGAGTTTCCATATTGTCACTGAATGGTCCCTTGCCACCTATACGAGTGTCATAGAGCGGCTGCGCCGTAGCCCCTTCCATGTTGTCAATAAAATAAGTCACACGTGTATTGGCATCATGCTTCACCTGCCAGTCGGAGGGGTTTCCGTCTTTGTCAAGCGTAAAGCTGAAGGTATACATGCCATCGTCGTCAGTCACTCCGTCATTGCGGGTCACGAGATCCCAGTAGTTGTTGCCCTCTGCTATTTCCGCAGAACCGACAAGTGTCTTTGCCGCTGGTGTTCCACAAATAGTTCCCACAGCTCCGTTTGTTGACGGCCATGCGCTGGTATTATCCTTTGCACCATGCAGGTTGAATACCTCGCCCGGTCCGTAAACCATCTTATTGTCATACTCGTCAACAGCAAGAATCTGTGCATGTGCCGTGAGGCATGCCGGGATGCTGAACGCATAGCTATCGTCTTTTTGCTGTTCGAATTTGAAATACACATGGTTTTTATAGTTTATCGTTGCGCCGTCGCCTCCCGGATTAAATTCTCCACCTCTATTATATGGCGAGAAGAAATTGCCCACGAGATAGTAACCCGGTTCGACATCTGTTGCAGGATCACCGCTTTCTCCTGCGGAAGCTTTCTTTCCTTCTATCCATACGCGGCGCGTCGCGCCTTCTGTGATGTCCACATTAACCGTGAGATATTCATATTCGCCCGCCGTATAGCTTACTTTCCAGGCATTGCTGTTTCCATAACAGTCGCTTTCTATAGAATAAGAGGTGGGATTTTGTGTTCCTTCCTCATTTATCGTCAGCAGATCACCATTGACTTTAGGCTGCATCTGATTACTCCCCCCTGACACTCCGATACGGAACCAGAATTCCGTTTCGGGCATGGAAGTGATTTTAAGGGAATACACATTGTCGCCATAAGAAGTGTTCGGAGCAAGCTGATGGTTGCTGGGCACTTCATACTTACCAACGGTACCGTTGATTGTTTGGGCTGTAAGCAGATATACATCTGCTGCCTTCATCTCCAATATTGTCCCAAGCATCAACATAAGGACAAATAGGCTTTTAGTTAACTTTTTCATCTTTTCAGAATTATCGCGTTATTAATAGATATGCTACGTTTTAAGTTAGTAGAGCAGGTCCTGCACATTATGCTGAACCAAGACAATCCTCGTTCTTTGTGTCTTTTTTCGACCGCAAATATATGTATTTTTACATTACGCTATATTATGGAAAATGGAAAATATGGGGAAAAAGTTGTGCAAACGTTTGCACCGCCATCGTCTCAACCCTCTGAATAATGCAAGATTTCCAATGACTTATGCTGTGCTGAATCTAACTTCATTGCTTTTTTATACAAAATTAGGCTATGTATATGCCATAAGCAAATCGTTGCAGATGGTTTTTATGAAATGATATAGAAAATGTATAAAACTACACTATTGGTCGTAAATGTAATTTTTGAAGGACACGGC
>ENA-OPJP01000710-OPJP01000710.1-human-gut-metagenome-genome-assembly--contig:-NODE-710-length-9049-cov-0.787191_pt1 | contig 9049 bp, 5 predicted proteins | sample MGYA00241417_ERZ501664 | MGnify/ENA primary metagenome ERZ501664 (study PRJEB25962, sample SAMEA2042200) | human gut metagenome | biome: human gut; feature: human-associated habitat; material: faeces...
CCATATCCTTTCCTTTCGATTTCTGCGGTTTCGGCGTGTGGGTCGGCTGTGCCTTCTGTGCGGATTTCAGTTTGTCACGGATGGATTCACGGGCAGCGGGCTTCTTCGGGATGGTGTCGTAGATGGCAGTTCCGGCATCCTCCACATAGGAGCGGATATATTGGATGCTTTCAGAAAAGCGGATGAGGCGGTTCTTGTCCTCGATGTTGGTCAGCCGGACTTCATCGGCGGCAAAATCAACCGCGTCAATTCTGCACTTGATTCCGTCCACATTCAGCGTCGCGCCGACAGGAATGTAATCTGCGGCTTTGAGTTCCTTGAAGGTCTCGCCGTCCTTGCTGAGAAAGACATCTGCGCCGGACTGCCAGAGCTTCTTTGATGCTGCTCCCCACACAGCTTCACGGAAGCCGGTCACCGGCATGGAGGGCTTGCCGCGTACCTTCTTCTCAAGGAGCTTCGTGCCGAGCAAGGGCGCGGCTTTTTCCGCGTCCTTGCCGTACAGCTCAAAATAGCCGTTCTGGGCAAAGCAGACCAGCGCGTCAGGGTGAGCCTTTTTGACTGCCTCATATTTGCGGAGTTCTGCGACGGGGAGCGGCGAAAGCACCTCTGTTCTCTCTGCCTCCGGCAGTCTGTCACGGCGGCTTTTCTGCTTAGACAGCACTTCCGCCAGAGCATCCGCGTCCTTCGGGAGCGTCTGGTGGGTTTTGACGCCGCCATGCTCACCGACCAGAGTCATTGCTGCATCGAAGCTGCTGCGGCAAGGTGCGTCCAGCACATAGCCGTCTGCGAAGGTCAGCCGGTCATGATCCGGCGCAACCGAGTTCTGCGCCACATTTGCCGCCTGTTCCCGGTAATTGACATCAAAGACATCTCCGAAGACCTTGCCGCGCTTAACGGCTTTCGGGACAATGACGCGGGCAACGCACTCGTCGTAGGTCTGTTCCGCGTAAAAGCGGAAGGTGTTGTGATCTCGCGTTCCCTGAATAAAGACCTGATTTTCATTGAGGCAGTGCGTTCCATGCGGACGGCAGAACCACATCAGCGTTTTGTCTTCGGGATTCTGGCTTTCGGCGGCGCGGCGGATGATGCGCTTGTCGATGTCGAAGTCTTCCTTGTAGCTGTCTACATGACTGTCCACGAGCTTCTGCAGCTCCGCAACGATGTCAACGTCTGTGTATTTCTTCATGCGTCTCCTTTCTCACAACTCCATGTCGTGTGTTTTGGATTTGACCGGAGACTTCTTCTCCGGCTGCGTTTTTGCGGCAGTCCTGAGCTGATCGCGGATGGAGGGCTTTTCCTGCTTCTGCTCCTGCCTGACATATTCCAGCGTCGGCATCAGCTCACGATAGCAGCCCTGTGTTTTCCGCGCCGCATGACGGCGATGGATTTTGAACAGCGGCTCACCGTTCTGCGTGACCGTGTTGCCCTCAATCCTGACGCCGTTCCTTGCCAGCAGATTGAAGGAGTGGTTGGAGGCGCGGTAGGAAGCCCGCATTCCGTCGTTGTTATAGGCAATCTGCCCCTTGAGCGTGTCCATGACGGCGGCTTTGATCTCCTTCTCTTCGGCAGTCAGGCGGTGCGCTTTCGGTGCTTTTGCTGCTTCCTCCGGCAAGGGGGCAAAGGGAGACTTGACCTCCACGGTTTTTACCTCAATAGAGGTAATCTCATCATTCTCCCATGCAACGACCTCCGGGTCTCTTTCCTCCGTTTTCTCAGAAACAGCTTCCTTCTGGGGTTCGGTCTGCTGACGGAACGCATCCACGAAAAGTGCGGTCAGTCCGGGATTGGGTTTATCCACAAGGAAGCGGGAGGCGTTCTCCGGGCAGACATCAACGCTCTTCGCCCACTCCATGAGGGGCTGCGGAATACGCCCGTCAAAGTCTTTCTGCTGAATGGTGTTTGCGAGGACATATCGGACACGCTCCGGAGAGAACTGCTCAAGGACGCTTTTCACGGCAGCATCCGCATCCAGCCGGTTATCTCCGTAGTTAGAACTGATTGCCGCTTCAATCGCACGGCGGCATTCCACGTTTGCAGCGAGAGAAGCACGATATGACTCCAGCTCACCGGCTTCATAGGCATAATTCGCCGTCTCGCGGTAAATGGGGACTTCCGGCTTTTCCTCCGGAACAGCTTCCTTTACGGGAGCTTCGACTTCCATCTCTGTGGACTGTGCTTTCTCTGCCAGCAGCACCTTGAGCTTGGCGTCAATGCCCTCGATCATCTCAGCCGCCGTCTTGCGGATGGTGTCCAGAGAGTTTTTCAGTTCCTTGGTTTCCTTGCCGGATGACCAACCGGCAATGTAACCGAAGGAGTAGTCCGAGGTTTCAATGCCGTACCGTTGGCAGACGGTGTAGGCAACGCTTTCCGCTTCAACCTCCTTGGTGTGCCGATCCTTCTTATCTTCTGGCGCGGCTTTCTCATCCGGCTTGACGGCGTGGAGCTTTGCGTGGGCGATCTCGTGAATGGCGGTTTTGACCGTCTGGATTTCGCTCATGCCCTCCTGAATTGCAATGCGGCTTTCAACCGGCGAGAAGAATCCCTTTGCACCGCCCGGAATGTCCTCAAAGGAAATGGGGACGGGAGATTCCTGCTTGAGTGCATCGAAGAACGCCTCGTAGTTTTCGACGGTGCCTTTCAGCTCATCGACGATAATGTCCGGAAGCTCCTTGCCGTCCGTCTGGGAAACATCAAAGACACTTACCACCTTGAAGGCAGGACGCAGAACCTCGACCGTCTCCGTGACAGCCTTTCCATCTGCGCCGATTACCGGTTTTTGCGTCAAAGGATCAATCTTCTCACGCTCTTCCTGTGCTTTGTACGGTGCGGGTGCAAGAATCTTGATGCCCTTTTCGCCCTTCATGACCTGACGGTCAAAGTTGCGCTGCCACGAGGTATAACCGGCAACATAGGTTGCCTCCGGCTTCTGCATCGCAATGAGCAGCGTGTTGTTGAAGGAATAGTTGTAGAACTTGGACATCGTGCGGAGATATTCCTTGAACCGCTCGGATTCAAACAGCTCCTTGATGCCCTGTTCCAGCTTGTCCGTGATTTCGCGGACTTGCTGTGCATTTCTGTTTTCAGCCATCTCAAACCTCCATTTCTTATTTGCTTTTGGGCGAAGAAAACCCCATCTGGGATTTGCTCAATAAACGAGCCTTTACCTCAGACGGGGTTTCTCTGCGTGTCAGCCGACGATGAAAGATGTTATCCTCCTGCTCCCATTCAATCAGTCTGTCAAACAGCTCCGGGTGTTTTGTAATCATGTGCAGCAGCTCTTCGTCGCTTGCATTGGGACAGAACCAGCAGCCGTTTCTTCGGCAGTGAGCGTAGATTGGGGAAAGCAGCCCATGTTCCTGACAGAGCTTGTAGGCGTCCGCCTCGGTCATGCCGTATTTGGCAAGCAGACTGACCTTCTTCACGCCGTCCAGACGCGCAAGGCGTTTGGGTTCATCCTCCGCGATGCCGACATAGCTCACGGTGTCCGGAGAAAGCGCGGCATTGTACTTGCGAACGGGCGGGATTTTGCAGTCCCGATTGACTGCACACATACCAGCCCATGCAAAGCCGCGAACCTCGCCCTTGTGCGGTCCGCGGGTGATGACATGATGGAACACCTCATCGTAGGTCTTGTCCGCGTGGAGAATGGTGAACTTGATGCCCAGCTCCTTTTCACAGAAGGGCTTGAGCCGGTCATAGATGAAGTCCCGGTGTTCCGGGACTTCGCCGCTTGTGTCTTTGTCGAACATGACCTCACTGAAAACCGCCTCGTCAAGCGGCTCATTGTGCTGTGCAGCCAGCAGGAGCGTCGCTACGCTGTCTTTGCCTCCGCTGCAAGAGGCAACATACTTCGGACGGTTCATCGGTCAAACTCCATCTTGAAGCTGACGTATTTGCCGCCGCTGTCATCCAGACGGATCACCGCATCATAGAGCTGAGGCTTCTTCGGCGTGTAAAGCCCGGTCACGCGGCACCAGCCCTTATCCAGCAGCTCCTTTGCAATCTTCTTGGTCAGCTTCTTTTTCTTGCTGGAAAAGAACTTGTTCTCTTCCCACAGGCAGAAGGAGCATTCCTTGTTCGAGCAGTAGAAATTGCCCTTGCCGACATAGACCGGAGATCCACAACGAGGACATTTGCCGATTTCCTCCTTGCCCGTGCCGAAACGCTGGGCTTCGGCATCGGAGAGAAACGGGTAGGCTTTCACGAGATCCCCGGTCATCTGGACAATGCCGCTGAGGAAGGCGTCTGCATCCGCATTGCCGCGCTCAATCTCCATGAGCGTGTTTTCCCATTCCGCCGTCATTTTGGGAGACGTGATCTGTTCCGGCAGAACACAGACGAGGTTGCAGCCGTCCTTTGTGGGAATGAGGGATTTGCCTTTGCGCTCTGCAAAGCCGGATTTCACCAGCTTTTCAATGATACCGGCGCGTGTCGCGGGAGTGCCAAGACCTTTCTTTTCGGTGTCATCGTCGAACTGATCGTTTCCGGCAGTCTCCATTGCAGACAGGAGGGTATCTTCCGTGTACTGCTTTGGGGGCGTTGTGAAGTGTTCGGTGACGCTGGCAGACACACCATCCAGAATATCGCCCTCATGGACTTCGGGCAGGGACTTTACGGGATCGTCCTTTTCCTTCGTCTTGAGGGAGGACTTGAACAGCTCTTCGATGGCTTTCCATCCGTTTTGAACGACGGTCTTCCCCTTGGTTTTGAACTCGTAGCCCTCGCAGGAGAGCGAGATCTGCGTTTCTGCGTAGGTGTGCTTCTCGCCGGTCGCACACAGAAGGCGCATCCCGATAAGATTGAGGATTTTCTGCTCCGACTGAGGAAGCGCCGAAACATCCTGCTTTTCGAGCTGGACGGTCGGGAGAATAGCGTGGTGATCTGTGACCTTGCTGTTGTCGGTTACGCGGGCAATGTCCGGAGTAACCGAAACGTCGGAGAAAAGCGGAAGCTGGCGGCAGACAATAGAAATGACCTGACGGGCGGTGTCCTCCATATCATCCGTGATGAACTGGCTGTCCGTGCGCGGATAGGTCAGGAGCTTCTTTTCGTAGAGTGTTTGTACGGGATCGAGCGTCTGCTGGGCGGTGAAGCCGTAGTATCGGTTTGCCTCACGCTGCAAGGTGGTCAGATCATAGAGCTTCGGAGGATTGACGGTTTTCGTCTCCCGCTTGAGAGAAGAAACGACGGCTTGCTTTTTCTCGCAAGCCGCCGCAATCTTTTTTGCTTCCTCTTCGGTTTTGACCTTTTCCAGATCAGCGGTCAGATCACCCTTGCCGACATGGACGTTGAAATACTTCTCCTTCTGGAATGTGGAGATTTTCCCGTCACGCTCCACCAGCATTGCAAGGGTCGGCGTCTGGACGCGCCCGACCACCAGCTTCTTGTGATAGAGCGTGGTGAAAAGGCGGGTGCCGTTGATGCCGACAATCCAGTCCGCCTTCGAGCGGCTGAGTGCCGCTTCATAGAGGCGGTCATATTCCTTGCCGTCCCGGAGATGGTTGAAGCCTTCGCGGATGGCGGAGTCCTCCAACGAGCTGATCCACAGACGCTTGAAGGGCTTGGTGCATCCGGCTTTGTCGTAGACCAGCCGGAAGATCAGCTCACCCTCGCGTCCTGCATCGGTTGCGCAGACCAGCTCGGTGACGCGCTTGTCCTTCATGAGAGAGGACAGCACCTTGAACTGCTGTGCTTTGCCCTTCGTGACCTCAAACATCCAGCTTTCCGGAACAATGGGCAGATCGTCATACCGCCACTTGGCATACCGCTCATCGTAGGAGCTGGCGTCTGCCAGCTCCACCAGATGACCGAAGCACCACGAAACGATGTAATTACCGCCCTCCATGTAGCCGTCCTTGCGGGACGTCGCGCCCAACACCTTTGCGATGGACTGGGCGACGCTGGGCTTTTCAGCAATGACTAAGATCAATCTTCATCACCATCCGTTTCAGCATCCTCCGCGATCTGCGGCTCATCATCCTCGTTGATGTACGGCTCTTCCTCGTAGCCTTCATCATCAAAGAAGTCCATATCTTCATCCTTGGGCTTTCTGCCCTTGACGAACTTGATGTAGTAATAAGCTGCACCCGCAGCACCGGCAAGAACGAAGATGATGAGGATCATGCCGACGTTGGACTTCTTTTCGGGCTTGGGCGCAGGAACGTCGGTTTCTGCATCCTTGTCCGGCTCAGGCATAACGGGAGCTGTGCCGGTGCATTCGCTCATGTTGGTCTTGCAGACCGGGCAGTCGGTATTGACTTGACCGGCAACGCATTTTTCCTTGCAGTTACAGGTGGTCAGAGCCGCCGCAGTGTCATCATCCAGCAGCGCAAGCAGATCGCTTTCATCGACCATGTTCAGGAAGTACGTCTGGTACTGTTCCTCGTCTTCGTTGATCGGCGCATCGTAGTCGATGACAATGAAAAAGGTGTTGCCGTTCTTCGTCTGGATGGTGATGAACTGCTTGTTGGTTGCCTTGTCATAGAGCAAGTCGCGGGTGTAGGCGTTGCCCTCATCGTCAATCGGCTCACCCTTCGGCTTTTCCGGCGCGGGAGTAGTCTCAGGCTGCTGTTCCGGCTGGGCTGTCTCCGTAACGGGAAGGTTCTGCTCGGTATCATCGGCGTAGGCAAACGCCGTCACCGAGAAGCAGGACAGAACCATGACGCAGACCGCAAGGACGGTCAGAAAACGAAACTTCTTACGCATTGTCGATTACCTCCGTATTTTCAGCGGGCTTGGTGCCGCCCTTCATGGAAGACAGGAACGCCATGATCTGATCCTTGTCCATCACCATAGAGCGCACGGTATTGATGATTTCAAGGTTTTCCAGCTCTGTCTTCTTGTCGTACAGCTCCTTGAGCTGACCTTCGATTTCGGACTTCTTCTTTTCAGCCTTCTCAATGTCGGAGAGGACTTTCTGATACTTGGGATTCATGCAAAACTCCTTTCTTTTAATAGGCGGGTCTTCCGAAGGCGTAGAAATGCTGCTGCCAGTAGGAAGAGTTGATGGATGTGTACTGAATGGGATCGCCGCAGTGGATCATGACCCCATCACCAACATAGATGCCGACGTGAGACACACCGGGGGTGTCATACGTCCCGACAAAGAAGATGAGATCACCGGGCTGTGCATTCGCCTTTGAAACCGGCGTACAGACGTTGTAAAGCCCCTGTGCGCCCAGCCGTCCGGTATTCACAAGACCGCTGTTCGTGAGAACATAGCTGACAAAGCCGGAGCAGTCAAAGGACGTGTCGGGATTGGAGCCGCCCCACACATACGGATAGCCGAGATACTTTTCCGCCTCGGTGATCAGTGTCGCAAACTTCTCGTCGTTCAAGTATTCCGGGTTGACATCGTAGTCGGCGGGAGGATTTGTGATGTACTTGTCCACATAGGGAGAGTCACCGAACAGATCCTCGCGGTTGCCCAGCACCGACATATACGTTGCGTACATGGAAAGCTGTTCCTGAGACATGATGTAGACCGGGACATGGGAGAGATTGAAGTTTTCGAGCTTCACATTGCAGATGTAGTAGTCATACGGGACGCGATAGGTTTCCGTGTGCGTGTTGCCGTCTGCATCCGTCCATGTGTCGGTTTCCGTGCGGTATCTGGTTTCGACGATGACCTCTTCGGTGAGGATGTACTGCTTTTCAAACAGCATTTGGAGCGTACCCTGCACCTCATCCAGCGTGAACTCGCCCTCATGGAGAGCCGAGAGAATGGAGATCAGCACATACGGGTCATGCTCAATATCGTCCAGATCGAAGTGGTATTCATCGTAGTTGTGAGTGCTTTCGTAGGTGTCGAGATAGCGTTGCAGCTCTTGCTCCATCCGGCAATACTGCGCCTCCGCACCGAGCATCGCGTCATCCTCGCTGAGATAAGAGGAAGCGATAACCGACGAGCCGGTAGAGGTGAGCATCGAACACGAGCTGATTCCGGCACCGAGTAAAACGAGAAGGGCAATTCCGACTCCGATCCAGATGAAGACCTTCTTGTTCTTCTCAAAGAACTCCTTGATCTTGTCGGACGCCTTCTCACCGAGCTTCTTGCCGGTATTCTTTGTGGCAGTCCCGGCAGTCTGAGAACCGGCATTTCGAGCGGCGGCATATTCCTTCTTGATGTTCTGCTTCTGGTAGTGCTTGTTCATGTTCTGCTTCTTCATCTCAGGATGCTCCTGCTGATTTCTTTCATATTGGAGCTTCGCATCAGCGGCATCCGCCTTGTGTTCCAGCTTGGAGACCTTCTCATACGGCTTGTTGACGCTGTTTTCCCGATGATGGCTGAAATGCCGAGCGGCAGTCTCAGCGGCGATCTCCGTTTTATGCGCCGCCTCAACCGCCGTGTTTTCCTGTTCGACCTCATGGATTTTGCCGTGAATGCCGGAAGCAAGGGTGTCACCGACCTTGCGGACGGTTTTATCTGCCTCAAATTGCAGCTTGCCTTTGCTCTTGGGCTTTTTCAGCTCATCCTCAAAATGAAGGCGGGTTTTGCCCTTTCCGGTCTCTTCATCAAAGACACGCTCTTTCTTGAGAACCTTGTGCGTGGGCAGCTTTTCACGGGCAGCATCCAGACGCTCATGTGCCTTCTCAGACTTCCTTTCGAGCTTCTGCATCCGCTTCGTGGGCGGGACGGCATCGTCCGAGACCGGCTTTGCGTAGGCAGTCTCCGCCGCTTGAGTGAGAACGGCATCTGCATCAACGGCTTCAACCGCAGAGGTCTTGCGCAGCTTGTGCGTGACAACCGTTTCGGCAATCACCGTGCCGGTATGAGAAGAAACGCTGTGCTGCTCCAAAACAGGAGGCTTGAACGGCGTTTCCGAAGGCAGCGGTTCAGTTACATTCTGGGGTGGATTTTCTGCCCTTTTCTCTTCTGTGACGGACGTTTCCGAGGGCGGCTGTGTGTCGTTATCCTCGGCGTGTTCCGCCTGAAACTGACGCTGCTGACGGCGCATCTGCACCTTTTTCTGTTCCTCCGCAGAAAGAGCTTCGGAAGGCGCGACTGTCTCAGCGGACTTCACCAACTCTGCTTCTTCCAGCCGCTTTG
>ENA-OPJP01000727-OPJP01000727.1-human-gut-metagenome-genome-assembly--contig:-NODE-727-length-8915-cov-2.078330_pt1 | contig 8915 bp, 7 predicted proteins | sample MGYA00241417_ERZ501664 | MGnify/ENA primary metagenome ERZ501664 (study PRJEB25962, sample SAMEA2042200) | human gut metagenome | biome: human gut; feature: human-associated habitat; material: faeces...
GTGGTTCTGAGGCTGTTTTCTTTGCGTTCATGAGTTGTCTGAATCCAGGTGATGAGATAATTGTGCCAGAACCAGCATACGCCAACTATATGAGTTTTGCTATTTCAGCAGGTGCAGTAATACGTACTGTTGCTACTACAATAGAGGAGGGATTCTGTCTGCCTAAAGTAGAAAAGTTTGAAGAGTTAATAAATGAGCGTACTAAAGCCATTTTGATTTGCAATCCAAACAATCCTACTGGCTATCTCTATACACAAAGTGAGATGAACCAAATCAGAGACCTTGTGAAGAAGTACAATCTTTATCTGTTCTCTGATGAGGTTTATCGTGAGTTTATATATACTGGTTCGCCGTATATATCTGCAATGCACTTGGAGGGTATTGAGCAGAATGTTGTTCTGATAGATTCCGTATCGAAGCGTTATTCAGAATGTGGCATTCGTGTTGGAGCACTTATAACCAAGAACGAGAATGTACGTAAGACAGTTATGAAGTTCTGTCAGGCACGTTTGAGCCCTCCTTTGTTGGGACAGTTGGTTGCTGAGGCCTCGATAGAGGGTACAGAACAGTATTCTCGTGAGGTGTATGATGAGTATGTTGAACGTAGAAAATGCCTTATAGATGGAGTTAACCGCATTCCCGGATGCTATACTCCAATGCCAATGGGAGCTTTTTATACAGTTGCTCAGTTGCCAGTTGATGATGCAGAGAAATTCTGTGCTTGGTGTTTGGAAGAGTTTTGTTATGTAGATGATAAGACTTCTTCGATGACTCCTTCAGGAAACATGAATAAACATGTAACGGGAGAAACAATAATGATGGCTCCTGCTGCTGGATTTTACACAAATCCTGAATTAGGAAAGAATCAAGTGAGATTAGCGTATGTGCTTTGCAAGAAAGACTTGCAGAGGGCATTGATGATATTGGAGAAAGCTTTGGAAGAATATGAGAAAGTATGCTCACAAGGAAAAGCCATCTGATATTGATAAATAAGAATATGGATAAGTTGAAAGTTGTATTTCTTATATAGAGATATAGCAATGACTTTATCATTCATTCATAATAATATATGTGATTGTGTAGTATTTGAGGCGAAAGCACAAAGATGCAACACTAATGAAATTAAATAGTAACTAAAAAATATGCAACTAATATTATTATCCGGAGGTTCAGGCAAACGCCTGTGGCCTCTTAGCAATGATACTCGTAGTAAACAATTCCTTCCATTATTGGCTTCGCCCAATGGTGGAATGGAATCAATGATACAGCGCGTAGTACGCCAAATTCGTGAAGCAAAGCTTACAGACAATATAACGTTCGCAACCAATGCTGTACAGCGTGACAGTATTATTAACCAGTTGGGCGAGGACGTAAATGTAGTGACAGAACCAGAACGTAGAGACACATTCCCTGCAATAGCTCTTGCTACAAGTTATCTTGCCAAAGAGAAGAAATGTAACGATGACGAAGTGGTGGTTATCATGCCTTGCGACGTATATACAGAGTCAAAGTATTTTGCTACAATAGCCAAGATGGTTGAGGTTGTTGAGAATAACGTTGCCGACCTTGTGTTGATGGGTATCACCCCTACTTATCCAAGTGAGAAGTTCGGATATGTAGTTCCAGAATCTGTTTCATCTAAAGATTCGGTCACTTCATCAGAATCAGTTAAATCAAAAGGATCCGTATTCACTAAAGACAGTCTCCGTGTAGCACGCTTCACTGAGAAGCCTAATGAGAAAAAGGCAAAGGAATTGCTTAAGCAGAATGCCTTTTGGAATGGTGGCGTATTTGCTTTCCGTTTGGGATATATGATGAAAATCGTTGACAAATACATAAAAACAGACTCTTTCCAAGAAACACACAAATGCTACACTAAGTTCCCGAAAATCAGTTTCGACTATGAGGTAGCCGAAAAGGCAGAGTCGGTTGCTGTTGTTCCTTTCTCTGGTGAGTGGAAAGACCTTGGCACATGGAATGCCTTGTGCGAGGAATTACCAAGCACCCACATCGGCAATGTGATGATGGGAGAAAACAACGAAAATACACATGCAGTAAATGAATTGGGTATACCCGTGTTCTGCAACGGACTGAAAGATGTCATCGTAGCTGCGTCGCCAGACGGCATAATGGTGTGCGACAAACAAGATTCGGAAAAGATAAAGGACTATGCCAACAAGCTTATCACACGGCCTATGTACGAGGAGCGTCGTTGGGGAACTTATCGTGTCTTGGATAATGCGAAATACGAAGATGGTACTCGTTCGTTGACAAAAACAATACATCTAAATGCAGGCAAGCACATAAGTTACCAGTTACATCGTCACCGTAGCGAGATGTGGACTTGCGTTGACGGAGAAGGTATATTTGTGTTGGACGGTGAATGCCGACATGTGAAGCGTGGGGATGTCATGAACATTCCTCTTGGGCATCACCATGCTATAAAAGCTATAACAGATTTAACTTTTATAGAAGTACAGATAGGCAATCCGCTTATCGAGGAGGATATAGAAAGATTTGAGTTCGAATGGATTGAACAATAAGTATATTGTTATCAATCCTTAGAAATGTTGTAGAAGTACAATCTGTAATGGTAAAAACATATATATAATAATATCACTTCTTTTTATTATAGTATTACTACTCATTTTTTATCTCTTAACACCTTCATTTATATCACCTAAGAGTACATTCCTAGAGCGAGAATCAAATCAATGCTTCAGAGGAATATTAGCTCTTTTGATAGTTTTTCATCATGTATGTAAACACTATGTGTTCCCTATGTCTTCAGAAGGTGGCGCTTACGGGATAATAGTTGTAGGCCTTTTCTTTTTCTTTTCAGGTTATGGCTTAGTAAAACAATGCATATTGAAAGGTGAATCACATTGTAATGGATTTATTCTAAAAAGGGCAAAAAAGTTATTACCTTCTTTCTTTATTATTACGATACTTTGTGTGATTGCAGTGAATTTATTAAATATTAAGATTCTTGAATTAGGGGGGGTAAAATAGGATGCATTTTAGTACCTAATAGTTGGTATGTATATGTACTTTTCTTCTATTCTATCGTTCTTGCTGTTTGTGGTAGATTCTTAAATAAGCCAATACAGATTGTTTCAATGTTATTTGGAGCAACTTTTGCACTTATCTTGTTCACTTCAACTGAAAATTTAGGAGATTGGTGGTGGAAGTCAGCATTTGCTTTCAATGTGGGAACATTGTTTCCGCTATTGGAAAAGAAGCGAAGGGATGAAATTAGTATTGCAAGAGAAAAAGATATAATGTTTTTCATCTTTACGATATTAGTAGCAAGTGCAATCCCAAATGTTTTTGGTTTAAGCTATTATATGGTTAGGAACATTCTTATGATAGTATTGACTACTGTTTTGCCAATATATCTTTATATTATATTTAGGAAAGTTGTATTTTGCGGTAATAAAATACTTAATTTTTTAGGCTCAATATCTTATGAAATATACCTTTTTCATGGAATCGTATTGATTTTAATAAAGGATTTCTTCCCAAATATGAATTCGCTTCTATGTGTAATCATCATTTATTTGGCAACAATCGTCTTTTCAGTGCCAATCTCTAACTTTAGTAAGCGGTTAAATAAGATTGAAAATATAGAAACAAATGTTAGATAAATCAACAGGAAATAAAAGATTAGCAAAGAACACACTAGTTCTGTACCTTCGTATGTTGTTTACGATGGTACTTCAACTTTATACTTCACGTCTTGTTTTACAAGCGTTAGGAGTAGAAGATTATGGTATATACAATGTTGTTGGCGGAGTAATAGCAATGCTCAATTTTGTCAACATGTCTCTGTCTAACGCAGACTCTAGATTTATTGCCGTTGAAATTGGATCGGGTGATCAAAAAAGTGTAAAAAAACTTTTTAGCTGTATAATGACAATCCATTGGCTTTTTTCAGCAGTTATTCTGTTATTTGCAGAAACTGTAGGCTTATGGTTCGTTATGAATAAATTAGTAATACCAGAAGGGAGAATGACTGCAGCTATATGGGTTTACCAAAGTGCGGTGTTATCGTCTATAATAACGATTATAAGTTCACCTTACAATGGTCTTATTATTGCTCACGAAAAAATGTCTGCCTTTGCTGCTATTTCTATCTTTGATGCTTTAGCTAAGTTCGGTGTTGCTATTTTTCTTTTCTACTCACCAGTTGATCGGTTGATATCATATGCAGTTCTGTATGTACTTATATTGATTGTTGTTCGTCTTATTTATACGTTCTATTGCAAAAAGAATTTTGAAGAAAGCTCATATCATATAACGTGGGACAAGAATATTTCAAAAAAAGTACTCTCTTTTGCAGGTTGGACACTTACTGGAAATGTGGCAGTCATGGGATATACCCAAGGATTGAATATCTTGCTCAATATTTTCTTCGGTGCTGTAGTTAATGCTGCACGAGGAGTGTCTGTTCAAGTTCAGGCTGCTGCAAGAATGTTTTTTGCAGGCTTTCAGACAGCAATTAATCCGCAGATTATTAAATCATATGCACAACATGATTATGAAAGGCTTCATATGCTTGTCTTTATGTCAAGTCGTTTTTCATTTTATTTGATGTTATTAATTACGATACCTCTTTGTTTGCATACTCAATATATTTTAGAGCTTTGGCTTAAAGACGTGCCTGATTACACCGTTGGGTTTGTTCGTATAATGTTGATAGTTGGACTTGTTAATACTTTGCAAAACCCAACGATGACAGCTCTTCATGCTACAGGTAACATTAAAAAAGTGCAGATAGTAGAAAGTACAATGCTATTATCTGTTGTACCTTTTGCATATTTATTTTTGGAGTATTTGCATATTTCACCAGTCATGGTGTTCTTGGTCTATTTGGTTATAGAAATTACGACTCAATTTGTTAGAGTCTATATGATATATCCAAGGATACAGTTGAAAATGACAGATTACTTTAATAAAATCATGCTACCTATTTGTCTTGTATCTATAGTATCAGTTACTATTTGTAATATAATAAGCAAAGTTGTTGAAGTTTCTAATTTTGGTATGTTATTGGTGATTGTAATAATTTATGTGGTGATTAATTTGGCTATTGTTTATTTGTTAGGCTTACAACGTTCAGAGAGACAATTTGTCAATCAGTATATACATGGAAAAATAAATAAATAGTTGTAGGGATGATTGTATCAGGTAAAAAATCCCCATATATATACAAATTATCAATGGCGGTATTAGCAACAATACAGCATTAGGAAGATAAATTAAAGAAGTAAAACGATGATGAGTTCTATATTGAATATTAAAGACGGTAAGCAGAATATATATATGCTGGTATTAGCAATATATCCAGTTTTGAACCTTTATTATTTTGGCAGTACGTCCTTTTACTTACCTCAAGTTATAACCATATTATTATTATTATACACTTTATTTAAGGCGAGGCCTTTTATGCGAATAGTGCCTTGTGTTTATTTGTTGTGCTGGGGCTATGTTGCATTTCATGACATCTTTTTTGTAGCCCCTTTCAAGTTTACAAAATTGATTCCAGGAGGTATTAATTTTTTTTTATTTTCGATAGGTTGGGCTTTGTTTGCCAGCAATTTTGATATAAAGAAACTTAGAAATTATGTTTATTATGTTTTCATTATTGCTGCACTCTTATTTCTGTACCAGAATATAGCACATTATGTACTTGGACAAGAAACATCGGTGATTTTACCGATTTCAAATCACTTGAATTATGGAGAATTTACTTTTGGTGAATTGCAAATCCATCAGAAAACAAATTTTGGAGGTCGTTTCTCATCAATTTTTGCAGAACCATCATATTGGGCACAATATTGTGTGGTGGCTCTTTGTTTGGAATTATTCTGTGAAGATAATAATGACAAGTTATTTTCAAAGAAAGCCTTGCTAATCTCTATTGTATTATTAGCTGTTCAATCTGGTGTCGGTGTTCTGTGTTTAGGTTTATTGATGTTGATAAAATTGTATCAGATAGTATTTGTAAACAAAGATACTTCTAAAATATGGTATTTGATAGTGCTTTTACCTGTCGTTTTTTTTGCAGCATATGTATATATATCTTCTGACATAGGACAAGCTTTGGTTGAAAGGGGAAATAATATCAGCTCAGTTCAGGGTGATGGAGGTAGAAGCTCATTCTTAAGATTGTTTTATGGATGGGAGTATTTAGCTGTTCAACCTTTTGATATTCTTTTATTCGGTGCTAATGAATTTATAGGAATTTCATCTGATGGAGATACATTTTTTAATTGTGCTTCATATTTTACATTAATGCACGGTATTTTAGGTTTTTCTCTGTTAGTGTTGTTCTATTTTTTTAGAGCACGAAAGAATGGATTATTAGCAGTTGCTTCAGCACTAACTCTATTGGCAATATCCATGATGGAGGCTATTTATTTGAGTCCAATTATGTTACTGCTTACAGTCATGGTTGTGGCTCCTCAGAAAAAATATTAAAAGATTCATTATGAAAATACTATATTTATCAACACCTTCTTTTGCTGATTGTGACATTCCGTTAGTGCGAGCCATGCAGGCAAAAGGTTATGATGTGACTTACCTTTTGATGCTTGCTCCTCATAGTCTGCAATATACCATAATAGATATAAAGAAGGAATATCCCCATACTGGAGTATTTCCTTCAAGTGTATATCCTGAACTTAAAACCTTTGATGGTTATATTGACATGGATAAGTTCTTTGTTGCAAATAGAACGAGTAATAAAAGTTATTCACTTTCTTATTGGAAAAAGACGCTTTCAATATATCGTTTTATTAGGAGAAATAAGTTTGATGTTATTCATACACCATGTTTGTTTGGTTTAAAGCATATGCTTTTTTATTTTGCAGGTTGCAAGGTGGTAACAACAATACATGATCCATTTCCGCATACTGGTGAAAAGAATAGGACATCTATTCAAAACAGAAAAATAGCAGTTCGTTATAGTAATGGTATTGTTTTATTAAACAATAAGCAGAAAGACGAGTTTTGTTCTTTTTATAATGTTAGTCCAAATAAGTTATGTATTAACAAACTTGGAGTATATGAGAATATTGCATTGATGGCATCTGATGTAATAAACGGAACAAAGAATAATATTTTGTTTTTTGGGAGAATATCACCATATAAGGGCATAGAGTATCTATGCGAAGCTATGGAAATAGTACGAAAAGATGTACCCAATGCAACTCTTACTATTGCTGGTAGTGGTAGGATATATTTTGATATAAATCCTTACATGAATAAAGGATATATTGATTTACACAATCGTTTTATTAAAACGGAAGAAATAGCGACAATGCTAAAACAATGTTCAATATGTGTGTGTCCATATACAGATGCAACTCAAAGCGGAGTAATTATGACCAGTTTTGCATTATCAAAGCCAGTGATCGCATCAAATGTAGGTGGTTTAGGTGAGATGATAGATGAAGGAAAGTCGGGATTATTAGTAGAGCCTAAGAATCCAGTAGCCCTTGCGAATGCAATATTAAAACTTTTGAAGAATCCTATCGAATTAGCGAGGATGGAGTCATATATACATGAATCATATTATAAAGGTAAAGATTCATGGTTTAGTATTGCTGATAAATATATTGATTTTTATAACAAAATTTTATGATAACAGTGTTGCAATTTGTTTCTTCGCTTTCTGATGGTGGTGCGGAAACTTTGGTTAAAGACTATGGAATATTATTTAAACGGCATCCGGAGTTACAAGTTAGATGTGTATTGGTGACTCTGCATAATTTTAAAGATAGTGCGAATTATAAGAGACTTAAGAATTCGGGCGTGGAAATTGTGTCTATTTACAAAAACCACAACAAATTAGTTAGTTTAAATAGAAAATTATTTGGTTCTTGGTATATTCCAAGAAAGTTATTACAGATAATAGAGAAGTTTAAACCGGTTGCAATACATGTGCATCTTGGTTTATTAAGATACTTCCTTCCTATTAATAATCAACTCAAGAATATTAAACTATTATATACTTGTCATAATGAGCCTGCTATAATGTTTGGTCATGGCAATGGTGAAAAAGAAGCCGCGTCATTTCTTATAAAAAATAACAACCTTCAAATGATAGCACTTCATGAGGAAATGAGAGTTCAGCTGAATTCTATGTTTGGGATTGATAGTACTATTGTGGTCAATAATGGTGTTGATTTTAAATCTTTTCGTCAGATAAAGGAAAGTAGAGACCAAATTCGAAATGGTTTAAATATTCCTAAAGATGCGTATGTGGTTGGTCATATTGGAAGGTTTAGTAAACAGAAAAATCATTTGTTTTTAGTAGAAATCTTTGCGAAATTATATGAAAAGAAGAAAAACTCATTCTTATTGTTGATTGGAACGGGTCCAACAAAAGAGAAGGTTATTAAAAAAGCTTCAGAATTAGGAGTGCAAGAAAGAATACTTATTCTCTCCAATAGAACGGACATTCCTCAACTTTTAAAAAGTATGGATGTTTTTTTATTTCCATCACTATTTGAGGGACTTTCTGTTACTTTAGTGGAAGCTCAAGTGGCAGGTTTACGATGTGTAATATCAGATACCATAAAACCGCATAATGTACTAGTGGAATCTACCATACAAGTTTCATTAGAAAGTTCATTAGAGGTATGGTGTGATGCAATTTTAGATGTTAATCGTAAAAGTGTATCGCATAATAATATATCTGATTTTGATATGAATAATGTTGTAAAATATTTAGCTAATATGTATAAAAATTAATCAATATGGGAAGAACATTAAAAGAAATTATAAAAAAGCCATCTTTGTTATTCATGACTTTGGGACATAGGGAGTTTTTTAATTGGATGAATGATGAGGCTTACATCAAAACAGTTTTTAAAATATCAATGGGTAAGGATTTGAATCTTGAAAAT
>ENA-OPJP01000756-OPJP01000756.1-human-gut-metagenome-genome-assembly--contig:-NODE-756-length-8683-cov-2.050765_pt1 | contig 8683 bp, 7 predicted proteins | sample MGYA00241417_ERZ501664 | MGnify/ENA primary metagenome ERZ501664 (study PRJEB25962, sample SAMEA2042200) | human gut metagenome | biome: human gut; feature: human-associated habitat; material: faeces...
GCCTGCTCTGTTGTAGCTGTCTTACCTGTTCCGATTGCCCAGATTGGCTCATAAGCGATTACCATGTTTGCAACGTCTGCTGCTGCAACGCCTGCAAGATCAGATTTGATCTGAAGTCTGATCCAGTCAAGTGTTACACCCATCTCTCTCTGCTCTAAAGTCTCTCCACAGCAAAGGATTGGAGTAAGTCCTGCCTCGATTGCCTTCTTAACCTTCTTATTTAAGAGAACATCATCCTCTTTGAAGTAGTCACGTCTCTCGGAATGTCCGATTACCACGTACTTAACACCAGCGTCTACCAGCATCTCTGCGGAGATCTCACCTGTGTATGCCCCCTTCTCTTCGAAGTACATGTTCTCGGCACCAACCTGTACGTTGGTTCCTTTCACAGCCTCTACAACCGGTACGATATCGATTGCAGGTACACAGTAAACAACATCTACGCTGTCAGATACTACTAATGGCTTTAACTCTTCTACTAACTTTACAGCCTGGCTTGGAGTCATGTTCATTTTCCAGTTTCCGGCTACGATTTTCTTTCTTGCCATGATTTTTATTTCTCCTAATCTGTAAATAATTTAACTGTCTTTTATTTATCGTCTGCTGCTACTACGCCTGGCAGTTCCTTACCCTCTAAGAATTCAAGGGAAGCTCCACCACCGGTAGAAATATGGCTCATCTTATCAGCATAACCCATCTGGTTAACAGCTGCAGCGGAATCTCCACCACCGATGATTGTTGTTGCATCGGTCTCTGCAAGAGCCTTAGCTACTGCAAGTGTACCAGCTGCAAGTGTCGGGTTCTCAAATACACCCATCGGTCCGTTCCAGACAACAGATTTCATTCTCTTCAGTGTTTCCACGTAGAGACGGATTGTCTTGGGCCCGATATCAAGAGCCATCCAGGGATCACTGAAATCTTTCGCTTCCAATACTTTTGTATTTGCCTTTTCTGAAAAAGCATCTCCCGCCATAAAATCCACAGGAAGTATTATGTCCGATCCCATTTCCTTTGCTTTTTTCATCAGGTTGCGTGCCAGTTCAAAGCGATCTTTATCCTGCAAAGACCGGCCCATGTCATAGCCTTCCGCCGCGACAAAAGTATTTGCCATACCGCCGCCGATCATGATGACATCCGCTTTTTCCATCAGGTTGGCAATCACCTGGATTTTGTCACTGATCTTAGCCCCGCCGATAATGGCCGCAAAAGGACGCTTCGGATTTTCAATAACACCGTCGAGGAAATCTATTTCCTTCTTCAGTAAGAGTCCGGATACCATAGGCAATAATTTACCAACCCCCACAACAGAGGCATGGGCTCTGTGAGAAACGCCAAATGCGTCATTTACAGCTGCTGTACAGCCTTCCACCAGCGCTTTTGCAAAATCGGGATCATTCTTTTCTTCTTCTTTATGGAAACGAAGATTTTCAAGAAGCAGCACCTGTCCCGGCTGAAGCGCTTTTTTCATGGCGGCCGTTTCGCTGCCGATGCAGTCATCGGCAAATTGTACCGGCTGATCCAAAAGTTCTGACAGTCTTTCCGCCGCAGGGCGAAGAGAAAGTTCCGGGTTCCGCTCTCCTTTAGGCCGCCCCATATGGCTTGCCAAAATGACTGCCGCTCCCTCTTTCAGTAAATATCGGATGGTCGGGAGTGTAGAACGGATTCTTCTGTCATCGGTGATATGCCCATCCTTGTCACAGGGAACATTATAATCCACACGAACATATACCGTTTTTCCCGCTGCATCAATATCGTAGATTGTCTGTTTATTCATCGCGGAGTCCTCTTCAGATCAAAACTTTCCCGCTACAAAAGCGACAAGGTCAATGATTCTCATGGAGTACCCCCATTCATTGTCATACCATGCGATTACCTTTACCAGGTTGTCATCCATCACCATGGTGAGAAGACTGTCAACAGTGGAACTTACATCGGTGGTTTTGAAATCACTGGAAACAAGAGGTTCGTCAGTATAAGCCAGAATACCTTTCATCTTTCCTTCAGCGGCCGCTTTCAAAGCAGCATTCACCGATTCCTTTGTCGCCGGTTTATCCAGTTCAACCGTAAGATCCACTAAAGATACATCAGGCGTAGGAACACGGATAGCCAGTCCGTTCAGCTTTCCTTTCAGCTCAGGAATAACGATACCAATAGCTTTCGCCGCACCGGTGCTGGTGGGCACCATATTTTCGGCAGCGGCTCTTCCGCGTCTCGGATCTTTTTTATGTGCTTTTTCCAAAATAGCCTGGTCATTGGTATAAGAATGTACCGTAGTCATAAGACCGCGCTTGATTCCAAACGTATCATTCAACACCTTGCAGACGGGTGCCAGACAGTTTGTCGTGCAGGAAGCGTTGGAAATAATATCATCTTTAGCAGGGTCATAAATATTTTCATTCACACCTACGACGATGGTCGCGTCTTCATCTTTACCCGGAGCAGTAATAATAACCTTCTTAACTGTTCCGCGGATATGTTTCCCCGCGCTTTCTCTGTCTTTCAGTTTACCTGTGGATTCGATAACGATTTCCGTGCCGTAAGCGCTCCAGTCCAGATTTTCCGGATTCCGATCCTGGAATACATGGATGCGTTTCCCGTCAACAATAAGATCATCTTTATCAATTTCTACCTTTTTATTCAAACGTCCATGAACCGTATCATATTTCAAAAGATAAGCAGCTGTTTCCGGGCCGCTTGGATTGTTGATGGCGACAATATCCAAATCCGTTCTGTCAAGAAGCCCCCGAAAAACAAGACGTCCAATTCTTCCAAAACCGTTAATTGCTACTTTTGTCATTCTTGCACCCTCCTATAGACCCAACCGGAAAATAAATTTTACCGCAATAAAACAGCCGCGCCCTAAAAGAAATACTGCAGTCACTCATGCAGTCTAACCGGCAATATCTTTTTGCGGCGGGAATAAAACAATAAAATGATGACTTCCACCTCATAAGACTTCTGTAAGTATGCGGCAGAACCATACTTTGAGGACTCCTTACTTATGTAGTATATCACGCAGCCATTTCTGCTACAACAACAATAAACATTTTCAAAAGTAGTATATACTTATCTTAAACCAGACAAATAAATGAAACATTATTTCCCGTAACCGCTTTGAATCTGTCTTAATTTCCATATGAAATACATCCTGCTGATTTCGCACAAAATTAACTTTTTCTTTATATCAATTTTTATGTTTTTCGATTTCTTTTTCCTTTCAGTAGTTATATAATGAATACAAGTCATTAATCTTTTTCTATTTATGATTTTTTTCAATCATTAGTATATGCGCAGAAAAGAAAGGAAATATTATGTCTTGGAATACGAAAATCACAAAGCTTCTCAACATTGATTATCCTATCATCCAAGGTGCCATGGCGTACATTTCTGACGGTGTCCTGGCAGCCGCTATGAGCCATGCAGGCTGTGCAGGCGTCATTGGTTCAGGTGGATTTACCCCTGATGAAGTACAGTCCCATATCCGCCGTTTTAAAGATATCGCCGGTTCGCAAAAAGTCTACGGTGTCAACCTGATGCTGCAAGATGATAATAAAGATGACATAGCGCAAATCATTTGCGATGAGAAAGTCCCTTTTGTCACCATTGGCGCAGGAAACCCTATCCCCTGGTTTGAACCGTTTCACCAAAAAGGAATCAAATGTATTCCTGTCGTTCCCAATGTGAAACTGGCACAAAGGGTACAGGCCCATGGCGCCGACGCTCTCGTAGTAGAAGGTATGGAAGCCGGAGGTCACGACGGAAAACTGACGCTCATGGCACTTTTAGAGAACGTTCTGCCGGATATAGAAATTCCTGTGATTGCCGCCGGCGGTATTGCCGACGGACGGGGTATCGCCGCATCGCTTCTTATGGGCGCATCCGGAGTCCAGATGGGTACACGTTTCCTCTTGGCTGAAGAATGCAGTCTCCACCCGAAAGCGAAGGATGCTATCATGGCAGCAGCGGATACGGATTCTGTTGTTACAGGATTTACCACCGGCGACAGTGTAAGAGGCCTCAAAAACCGATTCTCCGATCGTTACCTGAAAGCAGAGTACAGCGGTGCTTCACCTGATGAACTGTCATCTATCTCTGCAGGTACCACAAAGAGAGGGGCTCTTCTTGGCGATACGGAAAATGGTTTTATTCTGGCCGGCATGTCCCTTACCCATTTGACAAAAATTCAATCTGCAAAAGAAATCGTAGAGGAACTCGTTTCTGAAACGGAACGGCGCCTTGTGGCGGCTCCAGGGCTCATCTGAATTTCTTTCGAATATTTATAGAAAAGTATATAATAAAGATGACTTCTTAATTGATAGAAGTTATTCTGTATTTAAAATCTTTGCGGTAATTTTTATAAGTTTTATTTTCTGTCTTTCATGGAGGTTCCTCATGTACACACTTTCCAATCTTAATTTTATGGGGAAGAGTCCCAAAATTGATCCTGATGCTTTTGTTGCACCCCGCGTATTCCTTGCCGGCGATGTGCGTATAAGCAGATACGCCAGCCTTTGGCCCGGTGTTGTTGCAAGGGGTGATGTTAACTATATTTCCATAGGCGAATGTTCCAATGTACAGGATTTGGTATGCCTTCACGTCGCTGATGATTTTCCCTGCATCATCGGTGACTATGTTACCATCGGACACTGCGCCTGCGTACATGCCTGTACGATTGAAGACCATGTCCTTATTGGTATGAACGCCACTGTTCTGACGGGAGCAAAAGTAGGCAAAGGTTCAATCATCGCTGCCGGTGCCCTTGTCCTGGAAAATCAGGTCATTCCGCCAAACTCCCTCGTTGTCGGTGTCCCCGGCAAAGTAAAATCCACTGTCAATGCACTTAAAAACATCCATGCCCAGGCTTTGAAATACAAAAGTGAATGGGCTATCGGCTACGGTGTAAAACCCGATATTGGAGGCGAGCTTTACCACGGAGAAAAAATCGTTTAATTAACCCATTGAAAAATCGGTAATGACACAAGTCTGCAACTGCATCATTACCGATTTTTCAATGGGTTATTTTTCCAGCTTATCTACATTTTCATGAAGTTCGGGATAAGTAAGAGTAGCAAACAGATCATGGAGCGTTTCATTTCTGCGAATCTGCTGCACGGTTCCATCTTCATGAACCATGATTTCCTGATGGCGCAGACGGCCATTATAATTGTACCCCATACTGTGTCCATGGGCACCGGTATCATGAATGATGATAAGATCCCCCATTTCAATTTCCGGCAGTTCTCTCTGAATGGCGAACTTATCGGAATTTTCGCAAAGGGAGCCAACCACGTCATAAATTTTGTTCTTAGGCAAATTTTCCTTGCCAAGAACACTTACATGATGATAAGCACCATATATACCGGGACGCATCAGATCAGCCATACATGCATCTACGCCGATGTAATCCCTGTAAATATTTTTGTAATGGATCGCTTTTGTTACAAGGTAACCGTAAGGTCCTGTAATCATTCGGCCGCACTCGAAACAAATACGCGTATTTTCAAATCCCCGCATTTTTTCTTCAAAAAGTTTTTTCGCACCTTCTCCAAGTCCCTCCAGATCTACAGGTTCCTGTTCAGGCCGATAGGGAATCCCGATCCCGCCGCCGAAATCGATAAAGCTCACCGTTACATCATGAGTATTACGTATTTCATTAGCCAAATCAAACATCATGCTGATGGTTCCCAAAAGTCCTGGAAGTTCCAGCTCTGCGGAAATAACCATGGTGTGAATACCGATATATCCGATACCCTTATTCTTCGCCCATGCCACACATTTAAGAAGCTGCTCGCGGGTCATGCCGTACTTCGCTTCCTGGGGTGTACCGATAATTGCATTCCCCCTCGCCAGATCAGGCCCGGGATTATATCGGAAGCAGATGCGTTTCGGTACCAGGTGAAGCCGTTCCATATCCTCCAAATTGGAAATATCATCCAGATTAATAATAGCCCCAAGCTCATGCGCTTTCAGAAACTCTTCATCCGGTGTGTCATTGGAAGAAAAAACAATTTCCTCTCCTGTGATTCCCACCGTTTCCGCCAAAATCAATTCTGCCATGGAACTGCAGTCTGCACCCACGCCAAGTTTTTTTAAGCTTTTCATAATCCACGGATTGGGTGTCGCCTTCACCGCGAAATATTCATGAAAATCCGAACTCCAGGAAAAGGCTTTCTGCAGGCGTTTTACATTATCCGATATCCCTTTTTCATCGTAGAGGTGAAACGGCGTACCGTAAACGGCAGCAATCTCCCTGACCAGCTCTTCGCTGAAGGGCAGCTTCTTTTCACTCATTCAGAGAACCCCTTTCCTTTTGTAGGAAGAAATATCAATTTCAATGACTGAAATCTTCCAAACAAATTTATACCCTATAAAGTATGTCTATTATAGCATAGCCATATTTTATGTTCTATATTTAAATCCTTGAATTCTTCGCATTCTCCTGATTCTGATACATTATGCACCATGTCCAAAATCACGTATGTATATTTCTGTCTAAAAAAGAGGAATGACGATTATCACTCCACTTTTTACAGGCTTATTTTATTTGCATACCATGAACCACATCCGCAAGTGAAATCATTCCCATTTCCTTTTCCATCGCCTGCTGCACCTGAGCCAGCTTTCCGTCAAGCGCCTGATGAATTGAAAGACCTACAGGGCATCGGGGATTAGGGTGTTCATGAAAATGGAAAAGTCCATCTGCATGAACCGCATCCACTGCACGGCAAATATCAAGGAATGTGATTTCGCCTTCCTTTTTCGCAAGCAAAGCTCCGCCGCTCCCCCGTGCCACGGTAATAAGACCGGCTGTTTTCATCCGCGACAGAAGACGTCGGATAATAACAGGATTCACCTGAATGCTTCCTGAAAGAATTTCACTTGTTACCTTCTCTTTTTCCCCATACATAGATATATAAGCAAGCATATGGACAGCAATCGTAAATCGACTTGAAATCTGCAACCTATTTCCCCCTGCCATTGTTTTTCTTTCATATTATAATTCCTTTTGCCATTTTGCAAGGGTAAATCTGCCGATTCAACTGGTCTCTTCCTTTGCAACCAGCATCATTTGCATAAAACTGACAGCTTCCATTCCTCTCGATCGCTTCGACCTTCCGGCATCAGTAATAACCAATAAATGTCTTCCAGTACTTCTACCGGCTTCTCCAGTATCATTGCTGCTGCAAAGCCATCAATGAGGAACAGAAACCGGTCAAATGAATGGCCAAATTACTTTCCTAAGACACTGATCCGCTGATTTTTATGGTTTCCTTTTTCTGCTTCATCCACCATAGCAATAGCATAGTCTGCATAACTGATATAACTTTTTCCTTCCGCATTCGTTGTAAATTCTTCTCCTGCTAACAGGTATCTTCCCGTTCGTGCACCGGCTGCATCAAATTCTGCAGCCGGACTGATATAAGTCCATACCACATCTTTTCTTTTGCGCAATTCATTAAGAGATTTTTTCATGGCATCAGCCACCGGTTTATAATCTTTCGGAAAATCAGGTACATCACTGATCATCATCGTATGAGTCTTATCAGTATACAAACTGCCTGCTCCGCCGACTACGAGAAGACGTATACTGCTTCCACTCAAAAGATTGCTCAAATGATTTAATACTGTACTGTGGAGACCCATCTTGTCCGGATCCCATACACCAAAAGCATTCACCACTACATCAAAATCCTTCAAATCTGCCTTCGTCAAATCCATGATATCTTTTTGGATAACATGCGGGGTCTCGGATCTGTTATCACTTCTCACCACCGCTGTTACTTCTGCGCCGCGTCTTACCGCTTCACTGACGATCAGCCGTCCGGCTTTACCATTTGCTCCAATAACTGCAATTTTCATAATTTTCCTCCTTGATTTTTGATGTAATATATTTTGCTACATCAATAATATCACCATGTTGTTGTAATGTCAATAGTTACAATATGACTTTTTAAATCTTGTTGGTTTTCTGCAAATGAAAAGAACCCCTGCCACACAGAGGCTCTTCATTTTTACTCAAAAAACTTATTTTTCCGCTTTACCGAACCATTTTTCAAAAATCTTGTCATATTCACCGTTTGCTTTTAATTCCTTCAGCGCTTTATTCACCGCCGCCTGCAATTCTTTATTTTCTTTCTTCATAGCAAAAACAAATCCTACATCTGTCTTTGGCGTACCGACGATCTTCAAGTCTTCAGAACCGCCTTGCTTCATATAGAACATAGCCACCGGCTGATCAACAACAAAAGCATCTAATGTCTTCGCACGGAGTTCCATAAATGCCTGGGCGTTGGAGTCAAGCTGTTTCACTTCGCCTTTTGCTTCCTGAATCATCTTGACCGGTTCCGTCCCTACCTGGGCCCCCACCTTCTTGCCTTCCAGATCCGCCCAGTCTTTCAGACTGTCATTGTCCTTATTAACAATGATAACGAAGCCATTTTTATCAAAGTATACATCAGAAAAAGCGACCTGTTTTTCACGTTCCGGGTTTGCTGAAAGTCCGGATGCGATCATGTCAATCTGTCCGCTCTGGACCGCGGGAATCAGAGCATCAAACCCCATACTCTTAAACTCCATCTTGCTGCCCATCTGCTTAATGACGGCTTCTGCCAGATCCAGGTCAAATCCAACGTACTTGTCATCCTTTGTAAATTCAAAAGGCGGAAAAGTGGTTTCAGCCCCT
>ENA-OPJP01000768-OPJP01000768.1-human-gut-metagenome-genome-assembly--contig:-NODE-768-length-8570-cov-4.107223_pt1 | contig 8570 bp, 10 predicted proteins | sample MGYA00241417_ERZ501664 | MGnify/ENA primary metagenome ERZ501664 (study PRJEB25962, sample SAMEA2042200) | human gut metagenome | biome: human gut; feature: human-associated habitat; material: faeces...
TGAAAGTATTGGTTCTGAACTGTGGTAGTTCATCTATCAAGTACAAGTTATATAATATGGACGATGAGTCTGTATTGGCACAGGGTGGTGTAGAGCGTATCGGTCTTGATAACGCTTTCATCAAGGTGAAATTGCCTAACGGCGAGAAGAAGCAGATCATGCACGACATGCCTGACCACAAGGAAGGTGTGAACTTCGTGTTCAAGTGCTTGCTCGACCCGGAAATCGGCGCTATCAAGGATTTGAAAGAAATCGACGCTGTAGGACACCGTGTCGTACAGGGTGGTGACAAGTTCAAGGAGAGCGTTATCGTTGACAAGAGCGTAGAGGATGGTATCGAGGAACTTTGCGACCTCGCTCCTGTTCACAACGCAGGTCACCTGAAGGGTATCCGTGCCGTAGACTCTTTGATGCCTGGCACTCCTCAGGTTTGCGTATTCGACAACGCATTCCACAGTACAATGCCTGACTACGCTTACCTCTATGCAATTCCTTACGAGTTGTACGAGAAGTATCACGTACGCCGTTATGGTTTCCACGGAACATCTCACCGCTATGTTTCTAAGCGTGTTTGCGAGATTCTCGGTCTCGACCAGAACAACTCTAAGATCATCACTTGCCACATCGGTAACGGTGGCTCTGTAGCTGCTGTATTGAATGGTAAGGTATTGGATACTTCAATGGGCTTGACTCCATTGGCAGGTCTGATGATGGGTTCACGTTGTGGTGACATCGATGCTTCTGCCGTTACCTACTTGATGGAGAAGTTGAACATGAAGCCACAGGAGATGGCTGACTTCCTGAACAAGAAGAGTGGTGTGCTCGGTATTACAGGTATTTCTTCTGATATGCGCGACATCGAGAACGCTGCCAACGAGGGTAACGAGAAGGCTCAGCTGGCTCTCCGCATGTACGAGTATCGCATTAAGAAGTACATCGGTGCTTACACTGCAGCTATGGGTGGCGTTGACGCTATCGTATTCACAGCAGGTGTTGGTGAGAACCAGACCGACCTGCGCGAGGAAGCTTGCAAGAACCTGGAGTATCTTGGCATCAAGATTAACAAGGAAGTAAATGACAAGGTTCGTGGCGAGGAAGCTATCATCTCTACTGACGACAGTAAGGTGAAGGTAGTAGTAGTTCCTACCGACGAGGAGATTGTTATCGCTCGCGATACAATGGAGTTGGTTGCTAACAAGTAATCATACGCTATATATAATAAGGTGAAGACTAGAAACATAAGTGAATGGTCTTCACCTTTTTAAATTTTTAGAATTATGAAAACAAAGATTGTAACTTTCGGAGAAATATTGCTTAGAATTTCTAAGCCTGGTTATCAACGTTTATTTCAGGGACATCATATGTTTGGCAATTATGGTGGCAGTGAGGCTAATGCAGCCATCTCTTTGGCTTATTTAGGCGATAATGTAGAGTATGTAACCCGTGTGCCATACGGTGAGATGGGTGAGGCAGCGTTGATGCATCTCAGAGAGTACGGTCTGAATGTTTCTCATGTTGTGCGTGGCGGTGAACGTCTCGGAACTTATTATTTCGAGGAAGCTGTAGCTATGCGCAATTCCCGTGTGGTTTACGACCGCAAAAATTCTTCTTTCTATACGCTGAAGCGCGGAATGGTGAAATGGGAAAAGGTGCTGGCTGATGCTGCCGTATTCCATTGCTCCGGCATTACCTGTGCTATCAGCCGCGATGCGATGGAATCAACTATGGATGCGATCAAACTTGCTGTTTCTGACGGGTTGACCATAGCCTGCGACATCAATTACCGTAAGAATCTCTGGGGATATGATCTGGAGCCTCATGATGTGCTGTTCCAGATGATGCAGTATAGCGACATCATTTTTGGTGACCAGAATGAGTGGGAGATAGCCAGCGGTGTGCCTCATATTCCTTTCGAGGCTTTGGATGCAGACTATGAGATTGACAAGGAGGCTTATCTGGAGTATTTCCGCAAGATGCATCAGCTCTTCCCTAAGTGTAAGAAGATGGTGATGGCGGTAAGAAATCAGATTGCCAGCAGTCATCATACCTTGAGCGGCTTGCTCTATGATGCTGTAGAAGATCAGCTCTATACTACAAGAATCTATGATATTGAGCCGATTGTTGACCCGATGGGGGTAGGTGATGCCTTTATTGCTGCCTATATTCATGCCCATCAGAAGTGGGGCGACAAGAACCAGTATTGCCTGGATTTCTCACTGTCAGCAAGCGCGATAAAGAATACGGTTCCGGGTGATCAGAATCTGGTTACAGAAGAGGAAATCATCAATAACATGACTTCTTCAGGAGGTCGCATACAGCGATAACAATAAAGGGCAGCTTATAAAGCTGCCCTTTATTGTTATGGTTGGCTTTCGCCTTCCACATATTCTTCCATAAACATGTGTTCGCCATCAAACACGGCATAGGTGAACTGCCATATCCAGTCGCCCAGAATCATCAGTCGGGTCTTTTTGCTCAACATCAGATCCAGTTCAATGTGGCGATGGCCGAACATGAAGTAATCTATATCCTTGTGGCCTTGCATATACTGTTTGGCAAAGCGTACCAGGAACTCCTTCTTTTCGCCCATATAAGGCTCTTCCTTTCCGTCAGCACGTTTCAGTCGGCTATGCTTAGCCCAGTTCAAGCCCAAAGCCATTCCCCAGCGAGGATGAATCGCATTAAGGAGGCGTTGGCAAGTATGATTCTGGAACATTCTTTTCAGAAACTTGAATTTCTTGTCTGGGTCACCCAGTCCATCTCCATGTGCCAGATAGAATACTTTATCGTATATCTCTATGGTCTGAGGCTTGTAATGTACGGTAACGCCACACTCTTCCTCCAGGTAGCCATAGGTCCAGAGATCGTGGTTACCCGTAAAGAAATGTACTTCCACTCCCATATCGGTCAACTCCGAGAGCTTACCTAAGAAGCGTGTATAGCCTTTTGGTACGACATATTTATATTCGTTCCAGAAGTCAAACATGTCACCCAGGAGATAAACTGCCGCAGCCTTCGTCTTGATGCTGTCCAGAAAACGGACCAGGCGGCGTTCTTGCATGCGGGCATGCGGAATGGCTAATGAGCCAAGGTGCGCATCTGAGAGAAAATATACATTTTTCATAAGCGATTCTATTTAAATGAAGAGTGAAGAATGAAGAGTGAAGAATTCAACGGCTTTGTCTTTATTCAAAGCCGAGTTCTACGCGAGCTTCCTCGCTCATCATACTCTGATCCCAAGCCGGTTCGAATACAAGGTTCACATTGGCAGATTTTACGCCTTCCACGCTGTCTACCTTGCTTCTTACATCCTCCAGAATGAAGTCGGCAGCGGGGCATGAAGGGGCTGTGAAGGTCATGTCGAGATCTACGGTGGCATCGTCCTTCACATCTATTTTGTAAATCATACCGAGATCCCAGATGTTGACAGGAATCTCTGGGTCGTAAACGGTCTTAAGCACATCTACGATCTTTTCTTCTATCTTTGTCTTTTCTTCTTGTGTCATAATAATCTTTGTTTTTGCCTACAAAGATAATAATTATTGCAGACAAAACAAAAAGAAAAGCTGTTTTTTTCTTGCCGAAGGTCTAATATACCCCAAATAGACTACAATTTACCTTTATCGTGATATGAATAAAAGGCACCGTCGGTTATGATGACATGGTCCATAAAGAAGAGGCGCATGATTTCGCAGGCTTTGGCAATCTTCTGGGTAAGTACATCATCGGCTTTGCTTGGCTGAGGATTGTTGCTGGGATGATTGTGGCAGAAGGCGATAATAGTAGCGTTGTTGAGCACCGCTTCTTTTATGATGAGCCGGATGTCGGTTGCCGTTTCTGTAATGCCGCCTTTTGAGATGCAGCTCGCTTTGATGAGCTTGAAGTTCTGGTTCATCATCAGGAGCCATGCTTCCTCTGTGTCTAAATCCTGCATCTTCGGAAGCATATAGTTGTAGATGGCAAGGGATGAGCCTAAGTCGGGACGTGTGCCAATCTTATCGAGAGCACGGCGCTTGCCCAGTTCGCAGGCTGCAAGAATGGTGATGGCTTTGGCGGGTCCCATTCCTTTATATTGCGTCAGTTCTCTGATGGTCTTCTTTCCTAGCTGGTTCAGGTTGTTGTCGCAATCCTTCAGAATGCGTTTCATCAGGTCTACGGCACTTTCGTCAGTAGATCCCGAACCAATCAGAATACCTAAGAGTTCGGCATTGGATAATGCTGAGGCTCCCAAGCGCTCCAGTTTCTCGCGAGGCTTGTCTTCTTCTGCCCAATTGGCAATGGTTAGTTTCTCTGCCATAATAATAACTGATTAGTAGATTATTATTGGCTTCTCTTTTTGCGGGGAAGTCTTATTTGTAGAAAGTCTTGTTGTATGCGCTGAATTCGCTCTGTCCCAGTACGCATCTCTTCCACCATGCAGAAAGGAATCCGCATCCGTAACCCATCAGCTGTGTGAAGGCAGCGCGAATGCTCAGCAAGCCTATCTTCACGCTGTGATTCTCTCTGCTGCTGTCGATAAACAGTGCGATGGTATAGAGAATGATGCCGGCGAGACCGATGCAGCCCAATGCTGCCATCGCATTGCCCAAGGTTGGGAATACGTGAACGGTGCCAAGCATGTATGGCAGGAAGCCGAAGAAGAGCAGAAGCAGCGTGCCTATTACACCCACGGTGAAGACCATAGGAAGGAGATGCACGAGTTTGAGACTCTCTGGATATTTCTTGTAGAGGTTGATGCGGGCGATGCCACTGTTGTAGACCTGTCGCCAGAACTTGCGGAAGTCGGTGCGGCGCTTATGCCAAACCCATGCTTCAGGGAACAGACGGCAACGGCAGCCTGCCTTGAAGATACGGATAGAGAAGTCGATGTCTTCGCCAAAGCGCATACGCGAGAAACCACCCAGACGCTCATAGACATCACGACGGATGCCCATATTGAACGAGCGGGGATAGAATTTGTCCAGTTTCTTCTTGCCGCCACGTATTCCGCCGGTGGTAAAGAAGCTCGTCATCGAGTAGGAGATGGCTTTCTGCACCGGAGTAAACGACGGATGGGCACTGTCGGGACCACCATAAGCATCGCACTCACGCTCTGCCAGTTCGGCATCTACCGCCGAGAGATAGCCCGGAGGCAACACCACGTCGGAGTCGAGCACGATGAGATACTCTCCCTGCGCCCGCTCCGCACCATAGTTGCGGCTCTGGCCAGGGCCCGAGTTCTCCTTATTATAATAGTGCAGGTCTAATCGGTCGGCATATCGGTCGCACACATCGCGGCAAGGCACTGCCGACCCGTCTTCGACCACCACCACCTCAAAGTCACGACACTCCTGGCGCGTAAGGCTGTCGAGCAGCTCGTCGACCTCATCGGGACGGTTGTAGACGGGTATGATAAAACTATATTTCATGTCAGTAGTACAGATAGGATTGATGGTATTGAAACGCAGACAACCTATATCTCAGAACACCCACCATGGTGGCCCCGGAGATATAGGTTGTCACAAAAGTATAGGGTGCTGCGCGATTACTCGCTTACACGACCCAGATAGCTACCATCACGGGTATCGACCAGGATGGTCTCGCCCTCGTTGATAAACAGAGGCACGCGCACGGTGGCACCCGACTCGAGAGTAGCGGGCTTGGTGGCGTTGGTAGCGGTGTTACCCTTTACGCCGGGCTCGCTGTGAGTAATCTTCAGAGTAGTCTTTACAGGCATCTCGGCGAGCAGGATAGTGCCGTCAGTTGTATCGGTTACAACCTCTACCACATCACCTTCCTTCATATACTCCACACCGGTAATCTGGTGTGCAGGGATTGGAATCTGCTCGAAAGTCTCCTGATTCATGAAGATACGGCCTGTGGCATCCTCATAAAGATACTGGTAAGGACGACGCTCCACGCGAACATCCTCGAGCTTGAAACCAATCTGGAATGTACGCTCAAGCACACGGCCGTCAGCAACATTCTTCAGCTTGGTTATCATTACTGTGTTACCCTTACCCGGCTTTCTGTGCTGGAAGTCGATGCAAGTCCAAATCTTGCCATCCATGCGGATGCAAGTACCGATTTTGATTTCCTGTGAGTTAATCATATTGTTATTATAATGTTGTTGTCTGCTAAAAGCGGTGCAAAGTTACTACTTTTTTATAAAAAAACATCTAATTCTGACCGAAAAATGTCTGATTTCTTTGTTATTTCAAAAATTATGCGTACTTTTGCAACCCAAAAAGGCGTCTATGCTTCCACTGGCATCATGGCCAGGGAGACGGCAGCCGTTTCAGAGACAGAAATAATAACAAATAAAAGATAAGCATAAGATGAAAAGAACATTTCAGCCACACAACCGTCGTCGTGTAAACAAGCACGGCTTCCGTGAGAGAATGGCAACAAAGAACGGCCGCCGCGTATTGGCTTCTCGCCGTGCTCATGGTCGCAAAAAGTTAACCGTTTCTGACGAGCACCACGGCAAATAATGTCGTTGACGTTAATCCGAAACAAAAAGGAGCGAAGATTACCACATCTTTGCTCCTTTTTGTTTATACCCCTATCACTCCGGCACACGCATCTCTCGCTGCTGACATCCTCTCCACCAGCACCACAAGCACGCAACAAAGGCACGCAAGCCCATATCGGACGACACGAGTCGCCAGTGATAATCATAAATTTTGTGGAGGTAGTGGGCACACCCCCGAAAGGAAGCGTGCTTTTTATTAAAAATGGTTAATTCATTTGGTAATCAGAAAGCTTCCTCGTATATTTGTATAATTATCAAGAGGAAGCGTTTATGTGCAAATTTGAAGAAATAGAAGGTTGGCGTTTTTCCAATGACAAGACCATCCGAGAGATCAAAAATGCCGTGCATGAGGAGGTATATTTGAGGCGAATATATCTCATCATTAGCATTTTGCTTGCTTATATGGGAACTATTAGCATGCAAGCTCAATCATGCGAGGGACGAGTGTACCTAAAGAATGGTATCCAGCAACTCTATGAAAGTAATGACCGAATAGACTTGCCACGCAAGAAAAAGGATGTTCAAGTTTATAGAAACTTCTTTTCTCGCCAATGCACTAGCGATGTGATACCTTTCGCCAACATTGATTCTGTAGTGGTGTGGAATGCCACCTCCAAGCAAAACGTACGCACACTTGTTCCCTTGGAAAATGTGGGATGGAGCTGGCTATATGTTAACCACCCACGATTACAAGTCTATATTTATGCCTCCCAAGGTTATTCCGTGACGGACATGGGAGGGATGAAAGCTTGGCAAGGTAACACAGTAGCAGCAATGTTTTTCATCCCAAGCAAGACGGCTTGCGACTTCTATGTCAGACAGACTGATGGCAAGCTTATATGTCTGGGAGATACCTATAAGAAATGCGACAAATCCTTTATCCGAGAACTTTGCCACTGTGTAGGACTTTCGCAGGAATGGGAAAAGAAACTCATTGGAATAGGTGAACACAACCGAAGTTCTATGATACAACGAGTGATAGAAGTATTAGATGACAAACAATAAATAACAACTAAAAGGAATCATTATGAAAGCAATGAAGTTTTGGCTGCTCATAGCAGTAATGGTGGTAACGATAGCTGCACACGCTCGCAAGAATGACGACCCAGAAATGCGTCATGTTCGCCTCACTATGATGGATGGCAAACAGATAGAGGGCTACATTCCTAAGAAGTACATGGGGTGGGCGTTAGAATATCAAGTAAGACTTGCCGAGAATCCAGATGGCAAAAAAGCCAAGAAGTACGATGCTGAGAAAATAACCAAGATGGAATGGCTTGCACTCACAGAGGAACACCCTGAAGGCGAAGTGTGGGAACATTGCCAAACGATAGCACGTAATTCGATTAGGGCTGTAAAAGAGGATCGCCTTATGGAACTCCTTTACCGCGGCAAGAATGCATCTGTCTATCAAGTTCACGTATTTCTGCCTGGCAATGGCATAAACACAGGAAACTCTTGGGCTACTTGGTATGCACTGAAGCCTAATGGACAGAAAAGGGCATTTATTCTTTACAATGCAACGCTTGGCAAAATGGGAAGCCTGGATCGACAATTCAAGGATCAAAAGGAATATGAGGGACTGAAGAATTACATTCTTGAATGGTGGAACAAAGATAAGTCTTTAGCTAGGAAGCAACTGAATGATGGCGTAGCCATCTTTAGCCATATCTATGATGAATGGAAAGCAGCTTCCAGTAAACAATAATCGGGATTAAGATTCTCCAACTACAAGGTTGTAGAAACATAGTTTTGATTTTACCGCACCTCACTAAGCAGCACTTAACTAATTATTACACAATAAATTAGGTAGTGTACGATGTTCAATCAACACCGCACCCGTACCCGAGCAATACAAGGAGTCATCGATATCCCAACATTAGGTGCCTTGAACGCGGTAATGTAAACAGAACTGTGTCACGGCTCTGATTTTTTATTCTTTCCCTCTTATTTGTGTGCAGATTTCATATCTGCACACAAATAAGAGGAGCCTTTCACAGACAAAGTTACATAATCTTGAACCTATCTCCAAATTTTATAGCAAGTTGTTGTGATA
>ENA-OPJP01000776-OPJP01000776.1-human-gut-metagenome-genome-assembly--contig:-NODE-776-length-8512-cov-4.001182_pt1 | contig 8512 bp, 7 predicted proteins | sample MGYA00241417_ERZ501664 | MGnify/ENA primary metagenome ERZ501664 (study PRJEB25962, sample SAMEA2042200) | human gut metagenome | biome: human gut; feature: human-associated habitat; material: faeces...
CTCCGAATACGCTCTTCGAATTTGCCGATGAGATTTCTGCCATCGTGCATTCTGCCAAGCGCCAGTTTGCCGACCTCTCGCAGGTTATCAAGACGGCATACGATCTGGGCAGCGTATATGGTCAGGATTTCATGAGCGAATCCAGCTATAGTGCCATGGTAGATGCCCTGCTGTCGTTCGTTTTCTGCGGCACTCAGAGTGCGGTGAGCAGATATATGAACAAAGCTGCCATTGAGGGCGGTGCTGTAACCCGAACCATCTTATGCCCGCTCATCAGTCATCTGGGCGACAATCCGCCACAGTTTCAGGCGTTGACCGATACGCAGCGTAATGAGCTGGAGAATACATTGGATAAGCTCTTCGGGTTGTGCTACGAGGAAGATGGAAAATTCCATCAGGAGATAGAGGAAGATATGAGCTGGCTCTACAAGACGGTGGTAAAATGGTGTAACGACTGCCGCCAGCAGGTGGTGAAAACCATGTCCAAGTCGATGGATGTCTTCTACAAGCGCAGTTCGGTTTCAGCCTTCCGCATCGCTGCCCTCATGCAAGTGCTTTACAAAGTGGAAGGGAAGAAGAGCGAGAAGGAAATCCGGAAACTGGTCAGGCAGACCTATCTGGCTTGTGCCGACCGCATCTTGCAGAATATGTTGCAGCGGTGGGGCAAGGCTTTTGAGCAGATTTCTGCCGAGGGCGAAGGAGAGCCTTATCATACTGTAGACTATTTCGGCGAGTTGCCGCAGGAATTCTCTTATCAGTTCCTGGAGGAATTTCTGAAGCAGAAGGAACTCAAGACCCCTGCCCGTAACATGGTGTGCAACTGGCGCAGATGGGGATGGCTCGAAAAACCAGCAAAGGGCGAGGATAGAAAGGTGCTTAGAAAGACGCAGCAGAAAGGCACTATTGGTGATGGTAATATTAAAAAAGACAATTAGAAGATGGCAGAATATATTGATTCAAATACGCTCTCTAAACTTAGAGCTATCAGCATCCTGGAGGTTGCTGATGAATTGGGAATGGGTTTGCGGTATCATAAAGCCCTTTGTATCAGTCATAATGATACCCATCCGAGTTTGCATTTCTGGACTTCCACCAACACTTGTCATTGCTTTGCATGCGGGTGGGGTGGAGATAATATCGACCTGGTGATGAAACGGGAGAGTCTCTCTTTTTCGGAGGCTTGCCAATGGCTGTGCAGAAGATTCAATATCAGCACCGGTAATCATTCTGCGGGAAACCGTAAGGATGTGCTTCATCGGGATAAAGCTGTTGCTGAGCATAGAAAATCTGAATGTGATACGGACAGACTCAATCTCAGAGGCGAGTTTCAGCATAAGCCTGACGTAGATTATCTGATGCGTATGCTCATGGGTAAGAAACTGACAGATAAAGCCAAGGATTTCCTGTTCTATCAGAGAAAGTTGCGCCCGGAATATATCTATTGGTGTAGAGTGGTGAGCACAGATTTCTCCATTGCTGGCTATCGCTTTGGTGGAAAGTTTTTTGATGGTCCTTCCCTGTTGATTCCCTATTATGACGTTCATGGCAATCTGCTGACGGTTCAGAGCAGATATCTGGGAGATAAGACTGAAGAAAAACCGCGGTTTAAGTTTGCACCAGGTAGCAAGCCGATGGTATATGGGATGCAGATCTTGCCGCAGGTGACAGAAAAAGAGCCATTGGTTATTACCGAGGGATGTACCGACTGCTGGAGCGCTATGTCTATGGGTTACAAGGCAATAGCCATCCCGAGTGCTACGCTTTGTAATGAAGAATGTCGCAATCTTTTAGCGGGAAGGAATCTTCACATGTGGCCTGATCAGGACAAACCGGGCCTCGGTCTTTATATGAAACTGAAGGAAATGTTCCCTCAGCTGGTGTACCATCAGTTGCCGGAAGGTTGCAAGGATTTGTCTGATTATTACCAGTCGTTTTACGTTCAGAAAATGTGAAAGTGAATGTGAATTTTCATTGTTTTCTCAATAGCTTTTTGGGCATATTTTGTTTGTTATTTTTATCGGTTATTGTCTGTTATGATGAAATTAGTCTTAAATCGTTTTCGTACAGTTCGTGGCGCCGTAGTGGGTCGCCTCAGTCAGGAAATAGCAGATCGCAAGGGTGGCGTTGTTGACCACGAGCATATTTGCGATACAGTAGAGCGCGAGGAGGGCTGCCTGGAGCCTGGTGAATATCGCGTAGTGGTGGCTAAATGCCGCAGTTTCGCCCGCAAGATGATGTTCTTGGAGGCGGTGAAGAAGGAGGCTTCCTCTTCTTCTGATGCTTCATCAGGGTTGGGCTGTTCGCCTCTTCCTCTCCCCGAAATCTGCGAGCGCTGCCGCCTGGAGCGCAAGCATCATAGGTTCGGGTGCATGGATGAGCTTCATGCCCTTTCGTGTCCGATGCTTCAGCCGGGCAATGGTCCGTTCCGTCTCCGCAAGGGCGGCATCCTCATCGGCGAGGCTCATGCTCCCGGCTTCGTCCTCAGAAGCCAGGAACTCTTTCTCCAACTCTTCGACCGTGTTAACAAGGTGCTGAGACGCGGGGGCGAAGTGGTTATCAGGATAGAGTAGGTGGGGAGAGAGGTGAAAGATGGCATCCTTGGATGTCATCTTTCGCTGTTTTTATATTCATAGAAACGCAGAATACCCGTAAAAACTAGGAATTTACGTACAAAACCAAAAGTTTTCTCTAAAAAAAGCTATTATCTCCCAAACTTTTTGTAATTTTGAAGCGGATTAGGTAAATAACAATTCAGTTATATATAAGAATAATACCTATTAAAGATTATTAATTAATAAACTCAAGGAGGAATGTATTATGGCAAGACCAATTAGAGAAACTCCGATTCTTTATGGTGGTGATGCTCGCAAGTTTGAGGCAAGAATGAAAAATCCACCAAAGGAAAGTAAGGAGCAATATGAAGAAAGAATGAAGCATTATCATGCAGTCATGAGTGTGTTTCAAGGTTAAAAAGAATGGCGTATGACAGAGGAAGAGTTTCAAACTAGGTATACTGTGCATAGTTTGGCAGGTATGGAATGTGTAACCGCTTTTGATTGTGGAGATGAAGACTTGAATGATTTCGTTATTCAGGAAGCTGGTCTTTACAAGCAGGCGATGCTTGCGGTTACATACGTTGTAGAAGATAAGCAACATCAGATTGCTGCATATTTTAGTCTAGCTAATGATAAGGTTTCTATAACGGATTTCAATTCTAATAGCGAATTTAATAGATTTAGAAAACATCGCTTTGTTCAAGAGAAAAGATTGAGAAGTTATCCAGCCGTAAAACTTTGTAGATTAGGGGTTGATATAGAATGTCGAGGTACAGGTATGGGCTCTTTCCTCTTGGACTTTATTAAAACCTTGTTTGTTATAAATAATAAAACTGGTTGTCGGTTTATAACAGTTGATGCTTATAAGGCGGCAGTTCCTTTCTATGAAAAGAATGGCTTTTTACCCTTGACAAGTAAGGATAACAATGAGCATACCAAATTAATGTATTATGATTTGGCTTCTAATTATCAGGAAAATATTAAATAGTAAGGTTTTGGAATAATATATTTACGTATTCTTTAATCAACCAATTATGATGAACAGAAAAATATATATATTCGGGGCACTCCTGGCGCTCCTTGTGCTGACTGCCTGCCAGGGCGGAAAGACGACGGCGGGAGAGGCTGAAGAAGGGGATACTCTGAAGATGAAGTATGCCAAACTTCTAACCATCGTGAAGCATGGGGAAAAGGGGACCGCATCTTTGAATAATGATGCGGAAGACGCTGAGTATCAGTATGCTGAGGTGAACGTTGCAAATCCCTGGAAGGCGGGGACGCTGCTGCACCGCTATATCCTTATCCCAAAGGGAAAGGAGGGGGATGAGACGGTTGCCCGACTCGCCCTGCAACGCACTTCGGGCATGGGATGCACTACCGATACTGTGAGGACACCGGTGGAGAGGAGTGCCGTTTTCATCGCTCCCCATTGCCAGCTGATGTACGAACTGGGCTGCCAGCAGGCCATCCGTGGTGTCTGCGACCTTGATTACATCAATATTCCGGATGTAAAGAAAAGGGCTGCTTCTGCCGGAAATGTTTCTGCAGAGAATGCTGCTGCCGGAAAATCCATTGTGGATTGCGGTTCGAGCATGGCACCTGACATCGAGCGTATCATCGCCCTGAAACCCGAAGCTATCCTCCTTTCGCCCTTCGAAAACAGCGGAGGATATGGCAAGCTCGACAAGCTGCACGTGCCCATCATCGAGGCTGCCGACTATATGGAGTCTTCGCCACTGGGCAGGGCGGAATGGATGAAATTCTACGGCATGCTCTTTAAAAAAGACGGGAATGCACCGAAGACCGCTCTTGCTGCATCTTGCGAACCAAAGGCAGATTCGCTCTTTGCGAAGATAGAAAAGGAATATCTGAAGCTGAAAGCTGAGGCAGCCGGGTATCCGAAGGGCCTCTCCATCCTGACCGAAAGAAAGATGGGAAATGTATGGTATGTGCCTGGATGTCAGAGTGCTATCGGTATTCTGCTGAAGGATGCCAACGCCCGTTATATCTTCGAGGACGATGAACACAGCGGAAGTCTGGCGATGAGTCCGGAGCAAATCTTGGCGAAGGGAAAGCAGGTGGATGTATGGGCGTTCAAGTATTTCGGTGGTGCCCCTCTTTCGCAGACTCAACTGCTTCAGGAATATGACGGCTACAAGGCTCTTGCTGCCTTCAACCGGGGTAATATCTATCAGGTAGATACCTCTACGGTACCTTATTTCGAGCTTACGAGTTTCCATCCCGAACTGCTGCTCAGAGAGTTCATCATCCTGGCTCATGGCGAGCGGTTCGGCAAATTGAGATTCTATAAGAAATAGGGCTTTAATCAGAGATTTTACAAGAAATAGTTTTAGTGAATGAAAACCATCGTTTTAGGGGCAATCGCCATTATCATACTGTTTTTCGCCAACCTGGCATGGGGGAGTGTAAACATCCCATGGCAGGACGTGGGGGCGATTATTTCGGGCTCTCAGACTGACGAAACCTACCGCTATATTCTGTTGGAAGCGCGACTGCCGGCGGCGATTGCCGCCTTGCTTTCGGGCGCAGCCCTCGCCACGAGCGGCTTGCTCCTGCAGACTGCCTTCCGCAATCCTCTGGCGGGTCCTGACGTATTCGGTATCAGCAGCGGAGCCGGACTGGCGGTAGCCATCGTGATGCTTGCCTTTGGCTGCAATATTGCCCTGGATGATTTAGGGGTAGGTTTTCTGGGCGATGCCGGCAACTATGCCATCGGCGGTTTCCTGGCTATCCTCATCGCTGCCTTCATAGGGGCTATGGTGGTGATGGGCATCATCACCTTCTTTTCTGCCATTGTGCGCAGCCATACGGTACTGCTCATCATCGGACTGATGGTGGGCTATCTTGCCAGCAGCGCCATCTCATTGCTCAATTTCTTCAGCACGGCAGAGGGCGTGAAATCGTATATGGTTTGGGGCATGGGCAGCTTTGGCAATGTTTCGAGCCAGCAGATGATGTTCTTCATCCCGTTGGCCCTCATTGCCCTGGCTGCGTCTCTGCTCCTTGTAAAACCGCTGAACGCCATGCTGTTAGGCGAACAGTATGCCGAGAATCTGGGCTTCAACATCAGGCGTCTGCGCATCGTTCTGCTCATCATCACCGGTCTTCTTACGGCTGTGGTTACCGCCTTCTGCGGTCCCATCGCCTTCATCGGTCTGGCAACGCCGCATATCGCCCGCCTCATCATCGGCACGGAGAATCATCGCCGTCTGTTGCCCGTCACGATGCTGATGGGTGCATCCATTGCCCTTCTCTGCAATCTCTTCTGCACCCTTCCGTCGGACGGTGGCATCATCCCCCTGAATGCCGTCACCCCGCTGTTCGGCGCCCCCGTCATCATCTATGTGTTGGTGAAAAAGCGCATCTAATTGCCTATAAAAAAGCGTTTCTAGTTCGAAGAGATGAACCAGAAACGCTTTCTTTGTTATACTATGTTTTACTTGCGGAAGTTCTGTTACTTATTCACGACATTAATCGGATTGCCCTCGAGAAATGCCTTGACGTTGGCGGCAACCTGCTTGTTGAGGCGCTCGCGAGCCTCGTAGGTGGCCCAGGCAATATGAGGGGTGAGGTAAGCATTAGGCTCGCCGAAGAGCGGATTCTCCTTTGATGGCGGCTCCTGAGCCATTACGTCGGCACAGTAGGCACCCAGACTGCCTTCGTGGAGGGCAGCAGCTACGGCCTCCTCATCTACCAGCGGACCGCGACCCGTATTAACCAGGATGGCGGTATCCTTTATCTTCTCCAGACTCTCCTTATTGATGAAATGATAGGTGTCATCAGAAAGCGGACAATGGAGCGAGAGAATATCGCTCGTGGCAAGCAAACCCTCCTTGCTCACCTTCTGGATCCACTCAGGCAGATCGCTCGAATTCTTGCTGGTGCAGGCACAGATGTTCATGCCAAACTGGCGGGCGATGTTGGCAACTTTCATGCCGATATTGCCCAGTCCCATGATACCCAGGGTCTTGCCGGCAAGTTCCATCAGTGGGGTATCCCAATAACAGAAATCCTTATTGTAAGCCCAGCGCTCGTTGCGGTTCTCCTGGGTATAATGCTCTACGCGGTTGGTTACGGCAAGGATGAGGGCAAAGGTCATCTGCGCCACGCTGTCGGTGCTGTAGGCAGGAATATTGGTTACGGTGATGCCCTGTTTCTTGGCAGCCTCGATGTCTACCACGTTGAAACCGGTAGCCTGGATACCGATGTATTTCAGTTTAGGAAGCTGCGCCAGTGTCTCTGCATCTATCTGTACCTTGTTCAGAAGGATGATGTCGGCATCCTTGGCACGTTCCACTTTCTCTGCATCTGATGTGCGAGGATAAACTACCACCTCGCCCAGTTTCTCCAGAAGATGATAATCCAAATCTCCCGGGTTTGCGGCATAGCCGTCTAGAATAACAATCTTCATAAATTTTTCCCGTTTTCTGTTGTTATAAAATTCAAGACCCATCTGTCCTGACAAATCTGAGTCTGAGTTTATTTTAATGGGAAAAGCCTTCCCCTTGAGAAAGAGAAAGGCTTTTCCGTATGTATGGTTTATTCGTTCATCAAGTAGTTCTTGAATGATGCGAAATCCTTGGTCATCTGGATGCTCTTCTTCTCACCCTTCATGAATTCTGCAAGGCGTGCAGGAATCTCTATGTCGCTGTCAAGGATGCTGTCTACCTTCTCCTTGAATTTGGCTGGATGTGCGGTCTCGAGGAACACGCCAACCTCACCTGGCTTCAACTGCTCCTTCAGGGCGCGATAGCCGCAAGCTCCGTGAGGGTCAAGCACATACTTGGTTTCATTGTAGCACTGCTTCATGGTTTCTGCAATCTGCTCGTCCTTGTATGTAGCACCACCGATGTAGGCTGCGATGGCATCATGATCGCCCTTGTAGAGGTCGTAGATGCGGGCAAAGTTTGATGGGTCGCCTACGTCCATGGCATTGGCGATGGTCTGCTTGCTAGGCTGTGGATTATACTTGCCTGTCTGCAGATACTCGTAGAAGATATCGTTGGCGTTGTTGGCTGCGATGAAGCGGTGGATAGGCAATCCCATCTCATGACCGAAGAGTCCGGCTGTGATGTTGCCGAAGTTGCCGCTAGGCACGCAGATAACCAGCTTGTCGGCGAGACCCTTCTCCTTCATGCGGGCATAGGCATTGAAATAATAGAATGCCTGAGGCAGGAAGCGGGCTACGTTGATAGAGTTGGCTGAGGTGAGCTTCATGTGCTTGTTGAGCTCCTCATCCATGAACGCAGACTTCACCAGTGCCTGGCAGTCATCGAATACGCCATCTACCTCGAGGGCTGTGATGTTCTGGCCGAGGGTAGTGAACTGGCTCTCCTGAATCTTGCTCACCTTGCCCTTAGGATAGAGCACGTAAACATGGATGCCGTCAACGCCGAGGAAACCGTTGGCAACAGCCGAACCGGTATCGCCCGATGTAGCTACGAGCACATTCACCTCTTCCTTGCCCTCCTGACGTACGAAGTACTGCAGGAGACGGGCCATGAAGCGCGCACCCACATCCTTGAAGGCGAGGGTAGGACCATGGAACAGCTCGAGAGAGTAGATGTTTGGCTCTACCTCGACTACGGGGCAGTCGAATGCCAGGGTATCGTATACAATCTTCTTCAATGACTCGGCATCAACGTCCTCGCCAAAGAAGGCATCAGCTACCTTGTAGGCAATCTCCTGGAAGGAGAGTTTCTCGATGTTGTCGAAGAAATCCTGTGGCAACTTCTTGATGATTTCTGGCATATAGAGGCCACGGTCTTCTGCCAGACCTTTAACTACCGCCTTGTGAAGGTCGGCGATGGGTGCTTTCTTATTTGTTGAATAATATTTCATTTTTTACTTTTAACTTTGAGATTTGAACATTAAACTTTATGATTAGCTTTGGGGACTATCATGAAGCCGTTGATTTTAATTGATCGCCATGAAGG
>ENA-OPJP01000790-OPJP01000790.1-human-gut-metagenome-genome-assembly--contig:-NODE-790-length-8414-cov-2.007298_pt1 | contig 8414 bp, 3 predicted proteins | sample MGYA00241417_ERZ501664 | MGnify/ENA primary metagenome ERZ501664 (study PRJEB25962, sample SAMEA2042200) | human gut metagenome | biome: human gut; feature: human-associated habitat; material: faeces...
GCAGGAATGAGGGATCGTCCTGATAGCCCAGAGAGAAGTAGTAGTGGGCCTTGTCGCTACCACCGCTGGCAGAGAGGTTGTACTCCTGGCGGAAAGCGTTGCTGAAGAGCAGGTCTGAGGCGTCGCCGCTATAGAGCTGGCGGGCCAGGGGGTTCAGACGGCCGGTCTCGGGGTCGATAAGGTAGGCTCCGGTCATGGTAGAGCTGGAGTTGCTGCCAGAGCCGGTGTTGGTATAGATGGCACCGGGCACGTTGTAAGCCATGTTGTTCTTGAGCAGGTTCTTCTGGAAAGCGGTCTCGCTGTTGTTGTAGTCGAAGAGGTGCTGGCTGGCGAAGAGGCGAGCCTCGGCGTCAGAGTGGTTGGGGTTGCCCACGTTGGTGTAGTATCGGCCGCTGGCATCTACGCCGGGAAGACCCGTGCCATTGACTCCGTAGCGATAGGAGTTGTAGATACTCTTCCATACGTACTCGTAGTACTGGGCGGCGTTGTCTATAGAGTTGACATTGTAGTCTCCGATAGAGTTCCAGCCCCAACGGCTCTCAAAGGAGATTTTGGCCTTGCCGCTCTGACCCTTCTTGGTGGTGATGAGCACCACGCCGTTGGCACCACGCGAACCGTAGAGGGCGGTAGAGGCGGCGTCCTTAAGAATGGAGACAGAAGCGATATCGTTGGGGTCGAGCTGAGAGAGGGGGTTCTCATAGGTAGAGTTGGTCTGCTGGGCCACACCGTCGATGACGATAAGGGCGGCGGCAGAGGCGCCGTTGGTGGAGCTTACACCACGGATACGCACAGCCATATCATAACCTGGCTGTCCGTCGACCGAAGACACGCGGATACCAGGGGCGGCACCCTCGAGCGCACGGCTCACGGTGGTGGTGTTCTGCACGGCGATGTTCTCGGCCTTGACGGCGGTCATCGAACCGGTAAGGTCTTTCTTCTTCTGGGTACCGTATGCCACAACGACAACTTCGTCGAGGATGGCCTGGTCTTCTTCCAGAGTGACATTGACTACATTGCCCTTGGCAGCGAGAGTCTGCTGCTGATAGCCGATGGAGCTTACGCTGATACGCGAGCCAGGCTTGATCTGGAGGCGGTAGTTACCGTTGGCGTCGGTGATGGTGGCATTGGTGGCATTGCCAACCTCGGCTACCGTGGCGCCGATGACGGGCTCGCCGTGGGCATCCTTCACCAGACCGGTTACGGTTTTCTTGGCCTGCTGAACGGCCTGCACTGTGTTTTCGTTCTCACTGCCGGTAGCTGTAGCCGATGCCGTGATGGGCACAAGCGTAAGCATGGAAGCAGCGAGCAGGTAGGTCCATTGCTTTGAGGTCTTCAAAGCAGCGAACACGCTCTTTTTCTGTTTCTCATCCATAAGGAATTAAATTAGGTGATAGAATTGTTTTTTATGTTTTCGATTTGGGTTATGACGACTGTTGCTGTAACAGCCGAAAGATTGGGGGACATCGTGGTCTTGGTTCAGTTCATGGGCACTTTCATTAGGTGGTCAGTTAGCACGATGAGGTTAAGCATCGCACTCATATCGGCACCAAAATTAACAATAATATTTAACAACGTAAGCGTTTTTTTAATCTTTTTTTATGACAATTACGCGTCTTTGCCATGTCACGATGACAACCGCGATGGTCAAAACGAGAACAAAAGTGGTAGAAACCACTGGTTCACAGGTCGTTATCACTGAAGCAGGCAAGGAGATGACCGTATTGACAATCATTCATAATTTGCGCAAAATTTGCGCATGCCTATTCATCACCAACAATTTGCAACAAAACCATGTCGCTGGGCGACAGAATGACAGAGAAAAGAGACGGAACAACACCGATGGTCAGCAAAACCACCGAAACAACGACAGGGATGACCAAAGCGACATGTGGAGTTGCCTTTTACACCTTATTATAACTATAGGGGATAGCGGGAATGGTAGCTGGACATTGCGCAACCATCCACTACACCTTATTATAACTATAGGGGATGGCGAGGGGAATATCGAGGATACCGAAGAGGAGCAAAGAAAGACACGCCGAAACGGTGACTACCGTTGAGAGATGGCGCAGGGGCGCGCGAAGGAACGCTGAAGGAGGTTGCCAAGAGAGATAGCAGCGGCGAATGAGCGCTGAGGAATGTAGCCATAAAAAAGAGTGGCGACCCGAAGGCCGCCACTCCACTATTAAGAGTTTAGATTAATCGCGAAGGATTAATAACCGTAGTTCTGAGGATACTCAGCACCTGAGTTAGACTTGATAACGTCGTCTGGGATAGGCTGCTGGTAGTTGTAAGGCTTGATGTTCGGGATGAAGCGGATACCCTTAGAACCATCGTTCTTGGTGTAGGTAATCTTCTCACGGCCGAAGTCAGCATTAACCTGGTCAGTAGCGTTGTTCCAGCTCTGGCCATACTTGCGTACACGCTCATACAGAGTATTGCTGGTCTTCTCGTCCTGTGTAGGATACTTAGAAGTAACGTAGCTACCGCAGTTGGGGTTAACAGACAGACGGTTCAGAGTGATGCAACGATGCTCCTCACCGAAGAGCTCACGGGTGCGCTCGTCGAGGATGTAGTCGATATCTACCTCAGCGGCAGAGCAACGGGGAGCGTTGGCACGGTCGCGGATTACGTTGATATCGTCGGCTGCCTTCTGCTTGTCGCCCTTGGCGAGGTAAGCCTCGGCACGGAGCAGGTAGGTCTCAGCGATACGGATCATGTAAGGCTCGTACTCGCACTCCTTAACGTCACCGTTAGGATGCTTGTCCTGAGAGAACTTCCAGAAACGTGGGAAGATATCGAGGGTATCGCTGGCGTTCAAAGCATAAGCAGAGTTGCCGGCATGAGCCTTCTCGCGATCCTTAGCATACTTGTACTGTACGCTCCACTTGGTACCACCGGGAGTATACCAGTCGCGCTGCATCATAGTCTCAGAGCAACGGAAGTCTGCCTTACCTGGCTGTGCAGGATCGGTAGCCTTAGCCCAGATGTAACCAGGCTCCTGGGGGTCGAAGACGTAACGGCAAGGCCAGTTACGGTTCATACCGTAAGCATAACCACCACCGATAGAGTCACGAGTGTTGTTAGCCTGATAACGGCCGGCAGCAATAGCAGAGGTAGAAACACCGAGGCTGCTTGAACCGCCCTGAACACCTGCGGGATAGCACATAGCGTCGTCACCGAAGAGGTAGAACTTCACACCATTATCGGTACGGTTGGTACCGCAGTTACGAACCTTGTTGCTCATGAAGTCGCCTTCCATGGTGTTGTTGCGCATACGCCACCAAGCGTCACCGCTACCACCTTGAGAGTAGTTGCCTACAGAGAACTGGCTGGTCCAGAGAGCCTCCTTGTTACCAGTTACACCGTAGTCCTGGTTGGTATTGCCTGAACCGTTGCCGGGTGTAGCGAAGAGGTCCCAATAAGCACCACCCTTGTCGGCAGCGAGAGAGTGACCATAGCGGTCGGTAGCACGGCTGGCCTCAGTACCGAAACGGGTAGTCATCAGGTGATAGTCACCGTCCTGACCGCCGATTACGCGGCTGGTAGCCTGGATAGCCTCGTCAAACTTACCGAGAGCCAAGCAGATTTCTGCGAGCATGTGGTCGGCAGCAGCACGGGTTACACATCCCTGCTTACGCTCTGTCTTAGACATATTCTGAGCAGCAAACTTGAAGTCATCGTAGCACTTCTCCCATACTTCCTGACGGGTGTTAGGCTTGTAACCCATCTCGATAGTCTTGGTAGACTTGTCGAGGTAAGGCACATTACCAAACATACCGGCGAGCATGCGGAATGCCCAACCACGCATGAAGCGTGCCTCGCCCAGGAGCTCATTCTTCGTCTCTGGAGTAGAATATTTGATATCCTTGGTCTCGATGGCGTTGATGGCTGTGTTGGCGTAGTTTACGAGGTAGTACAACTCATTGTACCAGTGACGGCTGTAACCGTTGGCAGAGTTGAGCTTGGTCCAGTTAGAGAAGCAGTCGTTGTTATTGTTCTCTGTGTATGTATCCAGACCTACACCCGTAAGCATATAAGAGTGATAACCGTGGGTCTGACCGAGAACCAGGTAGTTGACCTTCTGATAGCAGGAGTTGATAGCCATAGCCACCTCGTTTTCAGAATTGAACATACCCGAGTCGTCTTGCTTGTAAGAGTGCTCCTTCAAGAAGTCAGAGTCGCTCTGGCAGGCTGTCTGGGTAAGGGCCATCGCACCAAGTGCGACGATGCCCAATATCTGTTTTGTTAATTTCATAGCTGTTGTCTTTTAGATGTGTTAGAATGTCACGTTAAGACCGAAGGTGATGGTGCGGTAAGCGCCATTGCTTGCATACTTGGTAGATGCAGCGCCGGCAGCGATAGTACCACCAGTTTCAGGATCGAGACCAGACCAGTTGGTGATGGTGAAGAGGTCGGTACCTGATACGTATGCACGGAGACCGGTGAGGCCGAGAGGTGCAATGAGGTTGCGGTCGAAGTTGTAAGAGAACACGAGGTCCTTGAGCTTGAGGAAGCCGCGGCTGTTCCACCAGAGGTAGTCAAACTCGTTGCTCCATCCATAGCGAGGATAGTCGTTGTTCTTGTTGTCGGCGCGCCATGGATTTACGCGGTCAAGCTGGTTGCCGCTGGTACCGGTGGGACCCCAAGCGAATGGGTCGTAACCGAGGAAGTGGCTGTCGCTACCTGGCATCCAACGGAAGTTGAAGTACAGAGAGAAGTTCTTGTAGCTGATGGTGTTGCCAAAGTTCAGAGTGAACAGAGGATCCTGGTCACCAACACAGTGGCGGTCTTCAGCAGAAATCTTACCATCGTTGTTCCAGTCCATGAACTTCACATCACCGGGCTTGGCATTGGGCTGAATCTTGCTAACGGCGCCAGTCTTGGGATCCTTCCATGTATAGTTGTCAATCTCTTCCTGGCTCTGGAAGATACCGAGCTTCTTCAGGTCGTAAGCAGCAGTGATAGAGCTACCTACCATCAGAGCATAGTAAGACTGAGGACCATAGGTGTGGAAGTTGGCCACATCGTCGGCCTCAACGCCCTTATAGTTCTTGCCGTAGAGTTCCATAACCTTGTTGCGGTTCAGGTCGAACACGAGGTTAGACTCCCAACGTACATTGTCCTTACCGTCGCCATTGATGTTGACAGAGTGCAGAGTTACCTCAATACCCTTGTTGCTCACCTTACCTACGTTAGCGTAAGCAGTGTTGAAACCAGAAGGATAAGGTACAGAGCGCTGCATCAGCATGTTGGTGGTGCGGCCGCTATAGATATCGATAGTACCATCGAGTCGGCTGTTGAGCACGCTGAAGTCCAAACCGAGGTTGTACTTGGTAATGGTAGCCCATGTCAGGTCCTTGTTACCCAGAGTATAGGCGAGGTAACCGAGAGTAGACTGGTTGTCAAGCCATGTCTTGGTGGTAACGATAGTAGAGTTGGTGGCGTAAGCGCTAACCGAACGGCTACCGTTCTGACCCCAAGAGAGACGCAGCTTAGCATAGTCGAGCCAAGTGAGGTTGTCCTTGATGAAGTTTTCCTTGCTGAATACCCATGCACCAGACACACCGTAGAAGTTACCCCACTTCTTGCCTTCGGCGAAAGCAGAGAAACCGTCACGACGGTAGTTGAAGGTTACATAGTACTTGCTGTCGAAGTTGTAGTTGAAACGAGCCAGGTAAGCAGCTGACTGGGTACGAGTGCGCTCGCGTCTTACATTCTGAGTGTTGGCAGCAGAAGCACCGTAGTAACCTAAAGAGGTAGAACCGGTGAAGTCCTTGAAGCTGAGGTGACGGTAGTTGTTGTCGTAAGACTCACGAGTGTAACCTACCATGGCGTCAACGTGGTGCTTGTCGATATCTGTACCATAGGTCAGGATGTTATCGGTGTTCCAGTATGAAGAAACAGAAGCTACAGAGATACCCTCAACCTTGTTGTTGAACTTAGTTGGGTCGTCCATCTGACCGGTATTGCGGGTGTCTACCCACATCTCGGGACGGTTGAATGTATCCTGGTAGCTTGAGTTGCGCTGTGCGTTCAATGTGAAGCGATAAGACAGACCCTTGAGGAATGGGAAGTCAACCTGTGCGGTCAACACGCCATTGACGTTGTTACCGTTTCTGTCGTTGACGCCATAGAGATAAGAGTCGGCTACACCATTGCTAACGCCTGAACCCCACAGAGGACTGAGGGTATTGCCATCTGGGTGAGAGTTGTACCAAGAGGTGTACTTGAGAGAACCAGGAACAACTTGTTTGTGCTCGTCCAATACAGGCTGTACGGTCTTGAATGAGAAGGGAGAATACCACTCGGCGTTACCGAGAGTAGCGGTTACACCCCACTGACGCCAGCCGAGGTAGTTGGCCTTCAAACCTACCTTCAACCAGTCGGTAACGTCGATGTCAATCTTAGACATTACGTTATACTTCTCGTAGTCATCACCACGCTGTACACCCTGACGGCGAGTGTAGTCGCCAGAGAGGTAGTACTTGACGCCCTTGCTGCCACCGGCAACACTCAGGTCGTACTGCTGGCCTACACCAGTGCGGGTAACTTCGTCGAGCCAGTTGGTCCACATGCCGGCATCGTAAGCCTGCTCTTCAGTTGTGGTAACGAAGAAAGCGTTCTTGTTTTTCTTGAAGAATTCCATAGACCATGTAGCATCGGCGGGGAAACGATCGTCACCAGCAGCCTGCTTGGCATAGAAGCGGTTCATCAAGAAGCGCTCGGTGTTGTCAACAAACTCTGGCTTGCGGCTCCAGTCAGAGAAGCTCCAAGAAGAGTTGAAACGTACTGTAGGCTTGGCGCTTTCGCCACGCTTGGTGGTGATGATAATCACACCGTTGGCTGCACGCGAACCGTAGATAGCGGCTGCAGATGCGTCCTTCAATACGTCGATGGTAGCGATGTCATTGGTATTGATTTCGCTGATACCACCATAAGAGATAACGCCATCGACGATGAGCAGAGGAGCGTTGTTAGCCTGCTTAGCAGCAGAAGGATTCTCAGGGATAACGTTCTTACCACGCAGAGTCATGGTAGAAGAGTTGTCACCAGCAGCACTGCTCGTAGGAGAGTAGTGCAGACCGGCTACCTGGCTTGACAGGGCAGACAGGGCGTTAGGGTTAGGCAGGTTGGTCAGCTTGCCGTCATCAAACTTCACGCTGGTGATGGCGCCAGACACGTCCTTACGCTTGGCTGTACCGTAACCTACGACTACTACCTGCTCGAGTACTTCTGCGTCCTCTTTCAGGGTTACATCTACTTTGTCACTGGCCTTTACGGTCTGCTCCTTGAAACCTACGCTTGACACCGTGAGCATTGCGCCCGGCTTCACGTTGAGCTTGAAGGTACCGTTGACGTCGGTAATGGTAGCGTTCTGCGTACCTACCTCCTTAACGGTAGCACCGATGATGGGTTCACCGTTGGCATCAACCACGGTACCACTGACTGTTTTCTTGTCTTGCTGTACGGCAAGAGACTTGCTTGCATTCAGGTTGTTGCTTTCGCTTGCTGACGCTGACAGCGGAGCAAGGGTCAACATAGAGGCAGCGAACAAATATGCCCACTGCTTCGAAATGTTCAAAGCACTGAATGAAGTCTTTTTCAGTTTCTCATCCATAAACTATGATTTAAAAGGTAATAAATAATATAAGTTTCGTAACTAACCAAGTTTTACAAGATACGGTTGACGCTATGCAAGCACCAGATGTATTTGACCACTGGCTTTCACTCACTTTTTTCTGTGTTTTGGTGTGTCTCGGGGGCTGTTCGGGCCCGTCAACACCATTTCACTCGCAAATGTAAGCATTAAAATTTGATAACAACTTATAAATGTGTCATTTCTTCTATTAATATTTAATATTTTTTTGAATTGTAACAGGAAATGGGGAATAATCGTTAAAATCGGGGTGGTAATCGGTGGGAAAAGGACGATAATTGGTGGAAGAAGGGGAATAATTGGGACAAGCAGCGCAGACAGGGCGCCGACCGACGAATGTAGTGTAGATGCGGTGGGGATGCACATTATAATATATATGGTCACGGGGGATGGCAGGGGCATCACGGGGATGTAGCCCGAGATGGCATTAATCATCATTTCAAGGTGCGATTTCACTATTTCGGGCTTGGATTTATGTGTTGCAGGGTGCGAAATAGTCGTTTCATTCCCTAAAATTTGTTTAATTGTGGAAGTATTCAGGTTCGCGATAACCATAGATTTTGGTATGGGCGGGAAACGGATGACACAAAAAGCCGTGGCGTCTTCTGATGGCTCCGCCATAGTGGCCGTGGCGCCGATGGCAGCCGGAAAACAAGTTTTCCTCGGTGCCATCATCACCCCACCCACAGTCATGCAAAGCATGACATCAGAAGACACCACAAACAAAAAGCGGCCTACGGCCGTAAAAAAAGTC
>ENA-OPJP01000812-OPJP01000812.1-human-gut-metagenome-genome-assembly--contig:-NODE-812-length-8265-cov-1.352253_pt1 | contig 8265 bp, 7 predicted proteins | sample MGYA00241417_ERZ501664 | MGnify/ENA primary metagenome ERZ501664 (study PRJEB25962, sample SAMEA2042200) | human gut metagenome | biome: human gut; feature: human-associated habitat; material: faeces...
AAAACCGAGGCACGTATAGACAAGTGGCTGTGGGCTGCGCGCATATACAAGACACGCAGCATAGCCGTCGACGCCATCAAGAACGGACGCGTCACCATCGATGGCATCAATGTCAAGCCGGCACGCATGGTCAAGGCTGGCGATGTGGTGTCGGTGCGCAAACCGCCCATCACCTATTCGTTCAAGATACTCCAGCCCATCGAGCAGCGCGTGGGAGCCAAGCTCATTCCCGAGATTTACGAGAATGTCACCGACCCCAAGCAGTACGAGCTGCTGGAGATGAGCCGCATCAGCGGATTTGTCGACAGAGCGCGCGGAACCGGACGCCCCACCAAGAAAGACCGACGTGCCATGGACGCCTTTGTCGACCCGGCATTGTTGGACTTCGACGATATTGATGACGACTTTGATTGGGGCAACGACGATGAAGCATAATCTTGCCATCTGTGTATCTGGCAGTGGTACCAACTGCGAGAACATCATCCGACATTTCGCCCACCATCCCGAGGTCAACGTGGCGCTGGTGGTGAGCAGCAGTGCCAAGGCCGGAGCTTTGGCGCGTGTAGAGCCTTATGGCATCCCTACCCTCGTGGTCAACAGGGAAGAACTGGCAAGTCCGCAGTTTGTCCGTATGTTGCAGACCGACTATCACGTCACCTTCATTGTCCTCGCCGGATTTCTCTCGCTCATTCCCGAGACGCTCACTACCGCTTACGCCCACCGCATGATTAACATCCATCCTGCCCTTCTGCCCCGTTATGGTGGCAAAGGCATGTATGGACGCCATGTCCACGAGGCAGTCAAGGCTGCCGGAGACTCCGAGACCGGCATGACCATCCACTGGGTGAGTGACGAGATAGACGGCGGAGCCATCATCAGCCAGTTTTCCACCCCACTCCTGCCCACCGACACCGTCGACGACATCGCCCGCAAGGAACACGAGCTCGAGATGCAGCACTTCCCAGCCGAGATAGAGCGCATCCTGGGCACCCTCGACACCTTATTATAATATATATAGCGGTTTCCCCCGACTCTGGCTCCATGGTCAGTGTCGGGGGAATTTGCGTGATGGGAAACAAATAGCGGGGGTCAAATATCAAAAAGCACACACATGAGAAGGCGATTATTGCTAATTTTGTAGGCGTAAAGAAATCTAACAATCACCACTCGCGGCCATGTTGCGGCGAGAAACATAACTATCTACGACATGAGAACTATTACTAAGATTCTGCTCTGTGTGCTCTGCACACTCCTGAGCGTCACAGCCAATGCCGGGGACTATCGCGTCACCGACTTCGGAGCCAAAGCCGACGGCATAACGCTCAACACCAACATCATCCAGCATGCCATCGACCACGTGAGCAGCCATGGTGGAGGCAATCTGGTGTTTACGCCGGGCCGTTACCTTACGGGCACCATCTATCTGAAGTCTGATGTCACGCTGATGCTTGAAAACGGCGCCGAACTGCTGGGCTCTACCAATCCCTGGGACTATGACAAGAGTCCCGTGGTCAACTGGCAGTCGCTCATCTTTTCCTTCGGACAGAAGAACATCGCCATCCGCGGCAAGGGAACCATCAACGGACAGGGCGCACAGACCGCCTACAACCAGGTGGATATCATCAACCGCGGGCTCTACGACGACGCGCTGCGCAACGGCCGCCCCTATGAGGGTAACCGCCCGCAGAACATCTATTTCCGTGAGTGCGACAACGTGGTGGTCGAGGGCATCACCCTGCGCGACCCCGCCAGCTGGAACCAGACCTACGACCAGTGCCGCAACCTGCTGGTCGAGGGCATCACCGTAGACAGCAAGTCGTACTGGAACAATGACGGCATAGACGTCGTAGACTGCGACGGAGTGGTGATACGCCACTGCACCATCGACGCTGCCGACGACGTGTTCTGCTTCAAGTCCCACTCTGCCGACCACATCTGTCAGAACGTGGTGGTCGAAGACTGTGTGGGGCGCTCCAGTGCCAACGGTCTGAAGTTTGGCACCGTGTCGCGCGGAGGTTTCCGCAACTTCAAAGTCAAGAATCTTACCATCTATAACACGTATCGCTCTGCCATCACCTTCGCTACTGTCGATGGAGGTATCATCGACAATATCGAGGTCGATGGCGTGCGGTCCATCAACACCGGCAACGTAATCTTCCTGCGTACCGGCGAGCGATGGAACAAGGGCAAGCGCCCATCCATGAGCAACATTACCATCCGCAATGTCTATGCTGAGATTCCCTCTTTCAAGCCCGACGCTGGCTACAGTTATGAAGGACCGGTAGAGGATATGCCGCGCAACATCTCGCCGGCCAGTATAGTGGGCATCCCCACCTGCAAAATCAAGAACGTGACGCTGCAGAACATCGAGATAGTCACCCCCGGCGGCGGCAACCCGCTCTTCGCCTACCGCGGCACCACGGCCAAAGACCTCGACAGCATCCCCGAGATGATTAAGTCTTACCCCGAGTTCTCACAGTTCAAGGAACTGCCTGCATGGGGCTTCTATCTGCGCCATGCCGAGAATGTCACCTTCGACAACATCGTCTTCCGTGCGCTCAAGCACGACTACCGTCCGGCCATCGTTGCCGACGACGTCAAGGGACTGACCCTGAAAGACATGCAGTACATAGAGCCCGACAGCAAGGGCAAGGTACAGGAAGTGCTATACCACTCTACACGCAACAAGTAACACCTAAACCATAACTATTATGAACAAGATAAAGACTCTGCTCTGCGCCACACTCCTGGCCCTGACTTCCATCTCGGCCATGGCCAAAGACTATCAGGCTGTAGCCTTCGGCGTGAAGAGCGACGGAGTGACCAACAACACCCGATCCATACAGCATGCCATAGACTATATCTCTGCCCAAGGCGGCGGACGCCTCGTCTTCTACGTAGGCCGCTACCTCACCGGAAGCATCGAGCTCAAATCGGGCGTCACTCTCGTGATACACGAAGGAGCCGTACTCGTGGCATCTCCTTCGGTCTACGACCATAAGGGCAGCCCCCGCCGCGCACTCATCCATGCCCAGGGACAGCACGACATAGCCATCACCGGCAAGGGCATCATCGACGGCAACAACCGCGCGCTCATCGCCGACATGGCCGAGCAGACCGCTCGCGGATATGCCGACGCCAATGCCGAGGTGCCTGCCCTCGTCGCCCTCGACCGCTGCAAAGGCGTGCAGACAAGCGGCGTCACCCTGCAGAACTATGCCTGCCCACCACTGCAGTTTGACCACTGCCACAACGTCCAGGTCACAGCCGTGACCCTGGGTCTCTCCGACGCCGCCATGCCTCTCTATGAGGCCAAGGAGTGTGGAAAGATGACTGTCAAAGACTGTCTGACACAGCCCCGTTATTAACCTACTACCCAACAGCATAAAACTATGAGCAAGATAAGACATTTGATACTGGCAGCGCTGATGACCCTCGCTGCCGCCAACGTCACCGCCAAAGACTACCAGATGACCCTCTTCGGCATCAAGAGCGACGGAACCACCATGAACACCCGCTCCATCCAGAAGGCGATAGACTATATCGCACAGCAGGGCAGTGGCAGACTCGTATTCACCGTAGGCCGCTATCTCACAGGCAGCATCCACATGCGGTCCAACGTCACCCTGCACCTCAGTGAAGGCGCCATACTCGTGGGGTCGACCAATCCCTACGACTATGACATGGAGCTCAACTCTTGGTATGGACTCATCCTCGCCAACAAGCAAGACAACATAGCCATCACCGGCAAGGGAGTAATCGAGGGACAGGGCCGCGCGCTCGCCAACAACTTCCTGGCTCAGGCGTGCAACGGCATCATCAACGACCCGCTCAAGCTGGGCCGCGTGGCCAACCGCCCAAAGCTCATCTATTTCCGTGAGTGCAACAATGTCACCGTCAAGGACATTACGCTGCAGAACCCGGCCTTCTGGACCCAGACCTACGACCAGTGCACCAACCTCGTCATCGACGGCATCACCGTGCACAGCCGCGCCTATTGGAACAACGACGGTATGGACATCGTAGACTGCAACGGAGCGCTAATCCAGAACTGCTACGTCGATGCCACCGACGACGCTATCTGCCTCAAGTCGCACGATGCCAAGAGCCTCTGCCAGAACATCACCGTGCGCAACAACAAGGCTTGCTCGAGCGCCAGCGGCATCAAGTTTGGCACCGCATCGGTAGGCGGCTTCAAGAACATACGCATCGTCAACAACACCATCTTCGACACCTTCCGCTCGGCCATCACCATACAGGCTGTCGACGGCGGACACGTGGAGAACATCATCGTAGACAGTCTGCGCTCCATCAACACCGGCAACCCCATCTATCTCGTTGTGGGCCAGCGACGTGGCGATGCCCATGAACTCATCAAGGTCAACGACGACACCAACAAGCCCGGCCGCAGCCGCATGGACAATGTGCATATCTCCAACGTATATGCCGAGGTGCCCGGCACCAAGCCCGACGCCGGATACGAGTATGAGGGTCCCACTGAGGACAACCCACGCAACATCTCGCCATCGGCCATCGTAGGACTTGAGAACAACCACATCACCAATGTGAGCATCGAGAATGTGGAGATAGTCTACCCCGGCGGAGGCGACCCCAACTACGCCCGCGTGGGAACCGACGAGCTCGACAAGGTGCCCGAGATGCCTCGCGCCTATCCTGAGTTCTCCCAGCACAAGGAGCTGCCCGCCTGGGGCTTCTACGTGCGCCATGCCGACGGAGTGACCTTCCGCAACGTGCGCCTTACCGCCCGCAAGGCCGACTACCGCCCAGCCATCGTCCTCGACGACGTGAGCCGCGGCTCATTCACCAAAATCAAGGTGGCCGAGCCCAAAGCCGGAAAGAAACAGCAGATATTCGCCCATAACTCCAAGCAGATTAAGAAGTAACTTAAGACCATAGCTATCACAGTCAGCCATCCGCCCGGCAACGGGAGAATGGCTGACTTTTGTTTTCGCACCACTGCCCTGCCCCATCGCGGTCGCGGCGGCAAGCCCTGCCACCTTCCGACACCACTGACAGACCGACACAAGCAATACTGCCAGACCAAAACACACTAAGAAAATAATAACAAACAAAAGTGTATAGTCAAAATATTTAATTGTCTTTTCTTTTGTGCCTGATTTTCTTCCCGGTCTGCGGCCCATAAATCACTACTCCTTTAAATTGCGCACCAAATCCTTAAATATTCTTCCTCGTTCTTCGTAGCTTTTAAACATATCCCAGCTTGCACATGCCGGTGATAATAATACGGCATCACCGGAAACCGCATTGTCATAGCAGATATTTACGGCCTCTTCGAGACTGTCTGCGAATACATAATCTGTAAATCCATGTCTCTTTGCACAGTCTGCAATCTTCTCTTTTGTTACTCCGATTAATACTAATTTCTTTACTTTACCATCGAAGCTTTCTATCCATTCATCATATTCAGACTGCTTATCATAGCCGCCTCCAATGAGAAGTGTCGGACGGTTCATTGCCTGAATTCCCTTAATTGCTGCATCCGGGTTTGTTCCCTTTGAATCGTTATAGAATTTTACGCCACGTTTCTCCGTAACATATTCAATTCTATGCTCTACTGCCTGGAACTCACGCAGTGTTTTTACAATGACATCCAGCGGTACTCCGATACTTATGGTCATGGCAACTGCCGCCATAACATTTTCATAATTATGGGTTCCAAGAATATTCAGCTCATTGACATCAATGACTTCTTCCTCTTTGCCCTCAGAGACATAAATAATCTTCTCACCATTTAAATAACATCCCTTCTGTACCGGCTTTTTACTGTCAAACCAGAGCACCTTCATGGATAAGGATTCCCCAAATTTGCGAAGTACTTCATCCTCATAATTTAAGACGCAGACATCGTTTGCTTTCTGATTCTTTGTAATGTCCTCTTTTGCCTTAATATAATTTTCCATGGTATGATGGCGGTTCAGATGATCCGGTGTAATATTTAAAATAGCAGATACATCCGGAGCAAAATCTACAATTGTCTCTAACTGGAAGCTGCTGATTTCTGCTGCTGTTACCGTTTCTTCTGTGGTATCTGCCGCTACCGATGTATATGGAATTCCAATATTTCCTACGACTTTTACATCCTTAAAGTAATTGGATAAAATTTCTCCCACCAGTGTAGTGGTTGTCGTCTTGCCATTCGTTCCTGTAATTGCAAGGATTTTTCCTTTTGCCACCTGATAAGCAAGCTCAATCTCACCAATAATCGTAATTTTCTTATCACGCATGGCATTTACCAATGGTAAATCGGTTGGAACACCCGGACTTAACACAACAAAATCCAGTTTATCCATCACTTCTTCCGGAAGGGTGCCCACATAGATTTCTACCTTGGCAAAACTCTCCGATTTTTCTTTGATTTCTGCTACACTCTGCTTTTCATTTCCTTCAAAAACGAAAATATTCGCATTCTGTTTTTCTAACAGCTCTGCTGCAGCAATTCCACTTTTTCCAGAGCCAAATACCAGTACATTTTTCTCCTGAAATTCCATTTTATTCACTCCTGTCTCTTTATAATCCAATCAATGCAACCAGACATAAGATTGCTGTTACAATTGAAAATACTGCCACTACCCTGGTCTCTGACCAGCCACCTAATTCAAAGTGGTGATGAATCGGAGCCATACGGAAAATTCTCTTTCCACCTGTTTTTTTAAAATAGGTTACCTGAATGATAACAGATAATACTTCTACCAGATAAATCAGTCCCACAATCAGAAGGAAAATTGGCATCTGAAGCATATATGCGGTAGCTGCCACAAATCCACCCAGTGCAAGAGAACCGGTATCTCCCATAAATACACTTGCCGGATATACATTAAACAGAAGGAAGCCCATCAATGCACCTACTACAGCACAGGTAATCGGTTCGATTCCGCTGTTGGTTCCCACTGCAACTACAGTAAAGAAGGTTGCTACGATAATGGTTACGCTGGTAGCAAGACCATCTAAGCCATCGGTAAAGTTGACTCCGTTTACAGTTCCGATTACTGCAAAATACATGACCGGAATTGCAAGCCAGCCAATATTCCAGTATTTTCCACCGGAAAATGGAAGCAGCATCGTAAGGGAAACATCTGAAAACTTCACCATGTATACCACAAAAACAGTGGTCACTACAAGCTGGCATAACATTTTCTGCCATGCAAGCAGTCCATCCGACCGTCTCAGTACAACCTTCAAATAATCATCTAAAAATCCAATTACGCCAAATCCTACTACCATAAAGAGAATCGGAATAATCTTCGGATAATCTTTTACATAAATCAGACTGGTTACAATAATACTTGCGATAATCATCAATCCACCCATGGTAGGGGTTCCCATTTTCTTCTGATGGGATTCAAGTTCTTTCCGCTCCGTCTGACCAACTTTCAATCTTCTTAAAAAAGGAATTACGACCGGTCCTAACAATGCACTCACTGCAAAAGCGATAATAACCGGAAGAATAACATGATACGTCATAACTGCACCTCTTTTTATTTTCTTTTTGTATATCATTTCAACTTATCTAGTATACGTTATTTAGAGCTTTCCTGCAAGATATCTCCCCAAAGTTTCACGGATTTTCCTGAATTTCCACATCTTCTGTAACCGGTGCCTGCTCAATGCCAAGATATGGCAGAATATTGGAAAACAAATCCCGGCAGACCGGTGCTGCTATGGTTCCACCATAATAAACGCCTTGTGGATTATTGATAATAATTAAGGCAAGTACCTGCGGATCGTCAGCCGGAGCAAAGCCTAAAAAAGAAGAAATATACCTTTTTTCACTACGCGGAAGCGTCTGGGACGTTGCGGTTTTGCCTCCAATAGAAAAGCCTTCAAGAGCCGCATTCTTTCCACTGCCCTCAGATACTACTTTTTCCAGCAAATAGCGCATGGTGGTGGAAGTTTCTTCGCTTACAATATGTTCCTTTTGTCCGTAGACAAAAGTATGTGTCACTTCTCCTTCTGCATTTTTCGTCTCCACGCCAAAATGCGGCGTCACACGGTTTCCTCCATTTATAATAGAGGAAACCGTAGTTGCAAGCTGAATCGGTGTAATCTGGAAGGACTGCCCAAAGGACATGGTTGCAAGCTCCACCTGACCGATATTTTCTCTTTTATGCATAATGGTGGATGCTTCCCCCGGTAAATCTATATTTGTCCTGGATAATAAACCAAACTGTTCAAAATAATCGCAGAAGCGGTCGGAACCGATACGAAGTCCGATTTCTATGAATA